>OGQG01000854.1_pt1 | contig 27393 bp, 30 predicted proteins | sample 1553201 | NCBI WGS metagenome assembly OGQG01 (sample SAMEA2579925, study PRJEB22360) | human gut metagenome | biome: human gut; feature: human-associated habitat; material: faeces | place: Denmark | collected 2008/2010
GGACAGGTGGCTCTCGCCACACCGGACTGGCGGCTCTGCCGCACCGTAATATTCAACCTAAGAGCATAAATCCAGAATTTATAGAATCGAGAAAATCATGCAGAACATTAACTACATCAGTGATGATAAAATTTTCTAAATTAATTTTTTCGAAAAAATTGCAGCAAAATTCCTTGCTTTTCTGTAAAAGTTCATCATATAAGCCTAATTCTTGACCAGATTTATTGTCAACATCATAAACTATGTAAATACTTTCTATGAAATATGTTTGACGTGTTCCAAGTGTACTATGAAAAGGAGCATACATATCTAAAAGATATTTACGAAGTATTCGATCATCTTCCTGAGTTAAATCCTCCAACGTTATAGTTGTAGCTCGAGCAGAAGACTCTATTTTCTTACAATTATTTTCTAATAATATTTTGGCACGATATTCATAGGATGGAAGTTTATTGTGAGAAAAAGCAGTTTTTTCAAACAATGCTATGATTTTAATCATAGAAAATAATGATTGTATTTCAGAGAACTCACCCTTTTTCAAAATATATGAAAAATCTTTATTTATGTCAAAAGTTACAATAATCTCATAGTAATTTTGAGCATTTTTCTCTATAAGAAATAATCTTTTTAACAAATCCCAAAAATCATCATTAAGTCTTGGGGCATCGGGATATATTTCATATCTTGCTTTGATATTATCAATAAACTTTATCGGAACTATAGGATAACCTTGTGTTTGAGCATAAATGTCTAATGCAAAGGCTAATATTAAGGCTTCAACACCATTGGCTATTTTAGATATACTATTTTGAGGAAGAATTTTATCCTGACAAATATTAATCAATATAGACAACAGTAAAGAAGAAGCTTCTGAAAAATAGGGGGCCTGTATTTTCCATTCATATATATCTAGTAATTCATGTTCGATTTTTAGTAAAATTGAGAATACTAATGAAATTCGTTTACTTAATGATATTGTATCAAACAAAAAACTGTTCTTCCAAATTTCAACCGTTTTAAAAGTTTCATTCGGTAATGCAGACAATTTTCTTACTAATGTGGGAAATAGGATATTAAAATCACCGTATTCTCCATAAATAAAGTTTCCTTCTGAATTGCGTTTTTTCATCCAGTCATAAATAGGGTCATTTGTATATCCATCATATATTTCTGGCTTTGTAGGACTCACCCAAAAGGCACAGTGATCATCAGATGTATTTAATGAATTCATGATGCCAATATCTTGCCCACGGTATCCGACAACAATTACAATCCCTTTTGTTAACTGACGAATTTTATTTTCTAATTCAGCAGGTAATTTTTGCAGTTCAAATGGTGAAAAACGAAGATTGCCATATTTTAAATCTCCATGAGCTTTAATAAACGTGATTTTGGGATTATCACCCAGTTCACTAGTTAGTTCTCCTACGATTTTTCGATGTGGAATATTTTCTAATATCTTATCAATTAATGGATCAAAATTTGTTGTAATTATATTTTGAACATAACCATGTTCAATCAAATATTTTATTGCAAGATATCCCTCTGAAGGCTTTAAATCATTGAAATACGGCTTCAATAAATTCACCTTATCTTTTTTACCCAATCCATTCCACGCGATATTTATGAATGTTTTATATAATTCATTCCAGGTATCAGGCATTCCAGAAATATCTTCAAGCTGAGTTTCCACAATGTTTTTTACAATACCATATGTAGAAATGTCATGAGGTGAACTTGCTAAAGAGCATCCTGCCCCTAAGAATAAAGTTATTCCATCATTTTCATCAGATTGATGTATTTTCATTTGATGGATCATTTTTCCGATTTTAATATCTGAATAATCATTCATTTACATTATCTCCTGCCAAATATAGATAGTTATATAATTCATTGCTTGTATGGACAAATTACAATGATAGATAATTAGGAATTATTTATATAATTATAACAACTTCATCTGTCTTTTTCCATAAAATTCATCTCAAAATCCAGTTATTTTCGTCTTCTAACATTTGTTCACCAATTACTCTATAATATTTATACGCCAAAAAGACCGCCCTTTTCCGCCGATCTCTTCTCCTGCATTTTATATATGTATCTTTATACGTTCCTTTACGCTGCTCCTATGATCTTCATATTATTCCGTGGGTGCATATCCCGTAAGATTTCTGCCTGTTTTCTAGCTGCCACATGAATGTAGATCTGGGTTGTCTTTATGGAAGAGTGGCCCAGTATCCGCTGTACACAGCTTATGTCCACTCCCTCCTCAATCAGATATGTTGCAAATGAATGTCTGAACATATGTGGCGTGATATTTCTTTCTATTCCAGCCTGAGCTGTGTATTTTTTTAGCATCAGTCGAATGGACTGTTCCGTGTACCGGTTACCCCTGCCATTTACAAAAAAATATCCACTTTTTTTAATCGCCGCTCTGTTTTCAGCATAATATTTCCGCAAAATATCCAACACTGAAGTACTGCCAATCTGAATATATCTTTCTTTCGCTCCTTTTCCCATGAGTTGAATCAGCCCAGTATTCAGATTCACATTTTCTGCCCGTATATTTGATATCTCATAAACTCTGGCCCCGGTTGCAAAGAAAAGCTCGATTACTGCCACATCTCTCAGGCAATATTTATAAACTGCCTCCGATGCCTGCTGCAGACAGCCATACATATGATTCAATAAATGTTCAATCTCTTCACGCGGTATAATTCTCGGAAGAATCAAAGTTTCCTTAAATTTGACTTTTATTTTTCGAAATGGACTTTCTTTAATCAATTCATTTTCTTCCAAATAACTATAATATGCTTTGACTGAGGCTATTTTGCGTTTCACTGTTTTTTGCTTGTATTTTTTATGTAATTCTGTAATATATTCCTCAATCTTCTCTTTGTCTGGTTCTTCGCAAGCAACAAAAGCAAAATACTGATTGAGATCGATCCGATATGCTTTTACTGTTTTCTGATCCAATTCCTTCCTATATATGCAATATTCCAGATACGGTACTAATTTATCCTGTAGTCTCATTTTTACTCTCTCCTACTACGTTTTTTACATTCCCCGTATCATACTACCATTTCGGCAGGATCTTTTCAGAAATTTTATATACAAAAAAGACAGGGTATAGAAATATATCTTACCCCGTCTGTAGCTGCTTCATGAAATATTTTATTTGTTTTCACCAATATCTTTTACTTTTAAAAACTCTTCTATCGCCGTTAAAAACTCCTTTGCCCTATCAGCCTGTTCACGGGCATCCTCAAATGATACTACAAAAAAATCGGCATAGTCCGTATTGTTTCTAATCTGAAATGCCTGACTCAAATATTTTGAATATTTCTTTTCGAATTTTTGCGTTTTAATATACTCTCGCTGGAAATAGGAAATGACTCCTGCATGTTTTGAATAATCAACGCCATCTTTTGCAAGCAATGCGCGAACCGCAGTAAACATGGCATAATAAGATCTTCCGATAGAATCTTTATAACTTTTCGATGCAAGCAATACTTCTGCTGAATTTAAACGCTCTTTTGCACTTTCCAGTCGATATTTTATCAGTTCCCTTCGATTATCAGGCACTAATTACCACTCCTTCCTGTGAAATGTTACGATAATATGGAAGATCTGTCTGGTATTGTTTAAACTCTTCATATGGAATTACGGTCGGAGAAAGAATTGTATCGTACTCTAACTCCAGCTCGCAAGAGGAATCCCATACCTTTTTCAACTGGTGCTGCAATGTTTTCCTGTCACCATGCACGATTGCGACAACATCCACATCTGAATCCGTATGATAATCTCCTCTTGCATAAGAGCCGTATAAAATTACCTGAACAAGATTTTCTCCATATACTGAGCGATAAATCTGTGTCAACTTTTGTAAAATACTATTCAGTTCATTTTTTGTGCACATATCATCCCTCCTGTTTTCTGGCATCTTTTTGCCTACAAGAATCAAAGCACTTGTCATCCATCATTTCAATGTTTCTATAATAATTTTAACTCAAATAAGCGAAAATCACAAGCAAATGTCCTATTTTTGCTTTTTACTTTTGCTTTTTACAACAAAAAAAGGCAGTAACACCCTTTTGGTTAGGATATTACCGCCCTTTCACACTTCGAATACTGCGTATTCTCTAATTGAAGTCCTGCTTCATTCCCCGCAATCCATTTTCATACTGTATTCTTGAAAAATACCAGATTTTACCCTGGATTTTTCTACAGATATGATTTTCAAATAAATAGCATTCACTGCACAATTCTGGATTATCCCGTCTCCATCCGCTTTTTTCCAGAAATTCCTCTACATCTTCATATACTCCAATGCAGCTTTCTGCAAGCAGTATTTTTTCCACCTCCTGCTCCTTCAGATAAAGTCCAAATTCTTTGGCAAGCAGAACTCTGAATCCATAGCGTACCAGCGAATTACACCGTATTTCATTTAAATTAATTTCCAAACCTTCACCCCTTTGATTTTTTTACAAAAAGATCATCTACTTTCATGACCGTATTACCATTACCTGTCCGCTTTTTATTCTTCGTTTTTTGAACAGCCCCATTTACAGTCAGTGGTTCTTGCACGTCATTTTCTTTTATCGGACTCTCATTTTTTTCCAATGGCTCCGAAGCTTCATATACCTGCTCATCCAGTATCTGAAATTCCTGCTGCTGTTTTTCCCACTTTCGATACCAGTCTGGAATATGATCCACAACCTTTTCCATCTTCAGTTTTCCGGCATCTGCATGTTCCGTATAATCTATTTTTTTAAACCGAAGCACATTGTGTCCTCGGATGATCAGGATTCCCTGATCCAGTGGATAACGAAGGATCTCATCTGGCAAAAGGAGCTGCCGTTTTCCAATGGAACGTGATTCCGAATATTCCGGCACATAATCTGTGGCACGGATCGTAAAAAAGTTCTTTCGGATAGAAGCAACTGAAACTGTAATCTCACCGGTCCGGTCACTGTAGTAGGTAGCGGTTGTCATATCATTACAGCCAAGAAAGATCGAGAAATCACAGCCGCCAAGGATCTCTTCCCACTGGTTATCCGGATAACGGTTCTGAAGCTGTGGAATATTCTGAAACAGGATGCTCATGCCTATCCGCCGGGATCTGGCCGTAGCCAGTTTCTTTTTAAAGTCTGGAACAACACCGATATTTGGAAATTCATCCAGTATAAAACTTACCGGTACTGGTAGGACACGTTCTTCCGTTCTGTCAGCCAGGCGAACCAGCTTGATACTTAAAAATGATGTAAACAGTGTAGCAAGCATATCGTATGTAGAATCCTGATCCGAAGTAATACAAAAATACGCACACTTTTGCTTTCCCGGCAGTGACAGGTCTATATCTGTATGGCTCGTAATCTGCTGCACCATCTTATTCTGCAAAATCTGCAGTCGGGTTCCAAGTCCAAGCACAGCATTTCCTTTTACTTTTTCTGCCTTAGAAAATAACTGATATGGACCTTTTGCCGGATGATCCGTTGGAAGCCTTTCAAAAATGGAATCCAGCATTTCCACACTTTTGTTCAGCAATAATTTATAAGCTTCCGGAAAAGTTTTCTGCTCTTGTGGATACTCTTCAAAAACATATAAGCACAGAGCTTTTAAGAGATCCATTTCCACATTGTCATAAAAATGATCAAACTTATCCGTTGTGTTACGAATCACTACATCACAGAACACATCAATCAGCTCCCCGTCTTCAATCTCTGCGAGACAGTTCCATGCATCTGAATGGGTAAGCTGAATCAGATTCAGCTGCTTTACGACATATCCCTCTTCTTTGAGATACGCACAAAGATCCTCATAAAGTTCTGATTTTGGATCCGTAATATACATACTCTCACCCCTGCGCACACACTGTAATGCCATCACTCTTGCGAAAGCCCTGGATTTCATGGAACCTTGCGAACCGCATACCGCGATATTTCGGTTCAGTCTTGAATCCACCGGAAGACTTAATATATTTCCATTAGACAACTCCCTTCCAAAAATAATCCCTTTTATTTGTTCCATTCCACGGTCTGCCTGAAGTATCTCTTTTTGTTCCTGTGTTCCCATAAATTCTGCCGTTCCATAAGTTCCCTGATCCGAAATCTCAAAATTACGTTCATCATGCAATGGATTGTCTTTTCCACGCCAAATTACCAGTACCGTTAAAGCCAAAAGCAGTACCACGGCTGCCATTGACCATTTTCTTCCTGACGAAGTACCACACCCTGCATACAGACATTGCAGAGGATTTAAGCATACTTCTGATCTTAAAAACAAGATTTCAAAAAAGCCTCCCACATATGCTGCTAACAAAACCATTCCGCATCCGGCCACGATTTTTTTCCAGTTTTCTGTTCTCAATCCGTTTCCTCCATTTCTCTTCTGGTTTCTTCTGCCAGATAGAAATGATAGCGGTTCCCGTAGTAGCTGTTTATTGTATTGACAGAATTGTATAATGCAGTCAGGAGCACCGCCCGGATATTTCTGACCTTTGTGCTGGTATCATCCATACTCTGAAGCACGAATTCGACATGATCCTTCGTAAGCTTCGCAAACTGTGCTTTCACAATCTCTATAGCTTTTTCCTCACGGTTAATCCGAAGTTTAGGTGCTGTAGAAACCATTACATCCAGAATAAGTCCCAGGATTTCCTCAACTCTTCTGTCATATGGATGATCGTTTTTTAACGCATCATAAGAAATCTGTATCCGAATCGCACGCTCCACAGCCTGATAGGAACAGAGTGGATACTCTATGTCTGTATTCTCTTCCGTAATCTCTGTATTTGTATCCCCTTCAAAAGAGAGATATGCCTCATTTGACTGTGATATCCTGTCACATCCTGATGTGGCACCTCTCTCTTTGTATGGTGACAACTCTCCCTTTAAGAAGTGATACCCTGCATCTGACAGGTTTTCCGGATAAGTCAGTTGTATCAGGACATCTACATTCAGCTCCAGAAACAGCACGTTTGAGTTCCGCATTCCTCCTTTCCTGACAGTTCGAAAAACTCTTTTCACAACTCCTATTTTTTCCAGTTCAACTACCGCGTTCACAGCTTCTCTTTTGGAGATTCCAAACTGATCTGCAAGCTGCTGGTAATTTCTCTGTAAAATGTCTGCTTTGAATTTCTTTTTGAATCCACATAATTGTCCCGTTAATTCATCTCGGATTTCCACCGGCCGATACCAATACACAACATCTGACAAAATAATGATTGCTGTCAGATTGGGTTTTCCATTATCTCTGATAATTGTACGATACCACGCTGCCGGGATTACATTTCCGGTAAACTGCAGCCGACACATCCGGTCCACAATCGGACTGCCTGTTGAATGAAAAGGATTCGCCATCTTGCAGCCACCTCCATCGACCAGGATTATTCTCCTATGTCATTTATAAGGTATTTCATTACATTTTCTGTATTGAGCTCATAAATGATCACCTTCTCTCCCAAATATTCTCTTATTATTTCCGCCTGATAATCCATACAAACAATACTTACTGACGGCCTCCATAAGAGTTCCTGTTTAATACGGCATAATTGACGCATTTCTAAATCATAGCCTAAATATACAGGGTTCCCAATTTCATCGCACACAGCATAGACAGCATATTCTTTTTCTTTCCTTATGGGAAATCTTGAAAGCAAAAACTGCTTTAGCTTTTCTCTTTTCTGCTTCTCTGTCAGCAGGACAATCTGCAATATTCCCTCTTGGCACATGGGAATATAATAATATTGATCATAAATATCATCCGGCCGAAACAGATCCTTTTTTATGCCTCCATCACTTTCCAGAAGCTTTAACAATACTTTTATGTTTTGTCCTACAATAAGCGCATCCGCTCTGCTGTTATATCCGCCCTTTAAGAGCATTCGCTCTGTCCAGGTACGCATGGAACATTCCATTTTTTTCGCCCATTTCATATTTCGATCCATGGTATTGTAAACAACTAACGCAGTATCCCCGGATAAAAGCACCCCACATGATCTGGAACCCCTGATTGCTTCCGACATTCCTTTAAATTCCAGACTGCCATAATAAAACGCTTTTCCCCGATCTCTCACGAACCCTTTATCCATATCTGGTTTATGGTTCCGCAAGATCTCTATACCCGCCTTCCAGAAGAAGACCCATACCTCGCTCATTCGATACAGCCGCATTCTTTTTTCTGGTTCACTTTTCACATGCCCCGTCTGCCCGGAACCGGAAATAAAAAAAGAGAGTTCTTTTTCATATTCTGAAAGAAGATAATTTCTGCCTTTTTCTAATAAAACGTATCCTCTATATCCATCCTTGCATCTCAAAGAAATATATCTTTCTTTTTTTAATCTTGTAATCAGGGCAGCAGTATATGAAATCGAGCCAGTCACGTATTGTCCTAAATAAGTCGGCATTTCACCCGACATCGCTATAATAATCAATAATTTATCCTGTTGTCTTTTCAATTATTTTCCCCTCGTTGAAAAAGCAAAAATACCCTATCTGTTGAATACCTGGGTACATAACCCGGCAATTATGTTCAGATTTTTGCTCATTTTATGCCTTATCAGATGTTCTTTTCTCATATAGAATCCCCATGCTATTTACTCATGATTTTTTTCGATACCTGTTTCTTTGCCAAAATCAGAAATCCACGCTGGAAATTTGCTGCTGTCCATCACATATAACAGTGTACGGTCTTCCTCGCCCATACGTGTCACATGACAGGTATTCGTGTATAATCCACTATCCGACTGCAGGAAAAAATTTGTAATAATATCCTGCACATGTTTTTCTTCATAATTGTCATGATCCCTCACTCTTGCAAGCGGGAGTGTTTCATCATAAACATGTACAAAGCAAATCGTACAATTTGTATAGGTCGGAATTTCCAACTTCTCCTCTGCTCTCTGCATACACCAATTTCGAAAAGCGGTATGCAATGGTTTATATAGATAATCCGTATAACAATCTTTACGGTGAGGAATCAGGACGGGAGCAGATACCCGAAGGATTTCATCCTTATACTCCAGTTCAATTCCGTGTATCAATACCAGATTTTCTTTGTATTTCTCATATTCTTTGGGATTTACTACAATTTCAAGTGTCAGGCGTCTTAATTTATCTGTCAAACGTTCTGAAGTTTTCGCGGTCTCCTGAATCATATCTCCCAAATAAGCATATTGAAACTCTGACTGCCGCCGGATACAGGACTGCAATACCCCTCTTGCTTCCACTATATACTGTTCCATCCTTCCCATTAGTTTTTGAGCATCTTCTAACTGTTCTTTTAATTTAAAAAATGAATCATTTTCATCCATCCGCATTTCTGTAATATTCGATTTCTCCACCTTCTTTCACTGTACAAAATCCAAGCACATCCGGTATCCTGATTTCAGGTATATATCCTGGCTTTTCCACAATAACGATATGCCCGCAATCATCCGTCATCTTCCGGGTAAACAAATTGTTGGTAACCTGTACCTCATTCTCTGACACATACAAAATGTCATATATTTCTCCTTCACCACATAACACAATGCGAACAGGATATTCCTCTTTTGACGCAAGGAAGTGCTGATCTACCTCTTTTTTGTCCATAATATCCAGAAGAACCCAAAATGCCTGCAAAGTTCCTAAATTCCTGGCTTTAAATGCCTCTTCATTTATTGCTGCCATTTCCAGGTCCTGATGAATATAAATCTGTTTTTCCTTTTCCAGAGCTTTAAATGCACGTCCTACAAAATGATCTCTTTTCGTTTTTGCAAAATACGCATAAATCTGAGACTTTAAGAGCACATTATATGTCTGGATCAACTGCCTGGTTTCACGTTCCACTGGTTTTTGTTTGTTTTCCATCTGGTTTATCCTTTCCATGATAGATATATGCCACATAAATGACGTTTTTTATGTGGCATATAATATGTTTTTTCATGTCTTTTTCAAAAGACATCTGATACACGTCATCAAAAGACATTTTTTATGACACATAAGTAAGTTCTGTCCCCTTATACGTCTTTTATAACGTCTTTTATAACGCTTTTTATGACGTTTCTTATCCGCACCGTTTCCTGCCGTAAGCATCTGCACCATATTTCCGGATTCTGTCTTTCAGTTCCTGAAGATCCTTGCGGTCTGTGGTGATCAGATCTTTTTCCAGAGCACTTGCCTTAAATTCAACAATCAAATTGTTATTATTTGTGGAAATCAGACCATTTCCTCTTTCAAAATGAATAATAGAATTGGTTTCGGCTTCTGAAAGATCCAGTTCCTCCTGAATCCGTTCTGCTTCTGAAACTTCCATATTCAGAACAATTTTGGTTTTTGAGTTGCTTAATATACCGCGTCCAAGTTTTCCTTCTCTCACCGCAAAGCAGTCTGCCAGATCCTGTGTGGCACAGATAGCCGATCCACCATAGGCTCTGATTGTTTTGAATATTTCAACCAGATATTCTCCTGCCAAATCATTAGACATCAGAAGTTTCCACGCTTCATCTACAAAAACTGCTTTTTCTACTGTCCGGTCTTCCTTTGTTTTTGTCCAGACAAAATCCAGTGCCACAAACATTCCAAGGAGCAGGTCACCGGAAAGTTCTGAAATATCCAACACAACATATTTATTTTCCAGATCCACATTTGTCTGCTGATTAAAGCTGGATGCCGATCCACCCACCAAACGGTTCAATATATTCGCCATACGTCTGCATTCCTCTTTACGCATAAGCACTTCATGTAGATCACCAAGAATCGGCATCTTTTTGTATTTGCCTGGATGTTCAGGATCAGCCAGACTCAGATTATCATGTGTAATTCCCTTTTCCTGATAGCAGGTAACCATTGCACCATCCAAAAGCTGTTTTTCTTCATGTGACATATCTGGAATCAGAAGGCTGAAAAAGATATGTAAGCTCTGAATTTTGCTTGCAAGTTCTGACCTTTCAGATGTATACCCATTCAATAAATCACGAGTTGCCATATCTGTAGGACGGATTTCCATTATATTGATGCAGTTCGACGATGATGGAGAAATCTGTATAAATTCTCCACCAATGTTATTACAGGCTCTTGCAAATTCATGTCCTTTATCTGGAGCAATAATAAATACCTGTATGTTTTTTCGTCTCATGCGTAGTGCCATGAGCTGCATCAAAAATGTTTTTCCAGAGCCAGATGTTCCAAATATGGCTATGTTTGCATTTTTGTATTTTAACGAATTAAAAATATCTATGATGACAAGCGAACTGTTTGCTTTATTTACTCCGATCATGATGCCGTCCTTATCGGACATTTCATATGAAGCAAATGGATAACATGCCGCTACACCGGATGTAAGTACATTCCGTTTGGACTTCTCATAAATATTTTTGTCTATCTGTAAAAATGGCAGAGAAGATAAAAAAGCCTGCTCTTCTCTGAAAATACAGCTACCTGTGCCAATGTCCTGAGAACTTAGCAGCTTTGTCATTTCTTTTGAACGCCATTCTACTTCCTGTTCACTATGTCCAGTTATCGTAACCAGAATGCTCATGTAGTAGAATTCTTCACTGCCGCTCAGCCCCCTTTTCAGGTAATAACCAGCCTGAATGGATTCACTCAAGCTGTCAAAATCGCTATTTGAATCATACGTATCCTTGATTTTTGAACGGTTCAAGCGTATTCTGCGTCCAATACGCTCCACACAGCGGTTTTTATCCTGTTTAAAGAAAAAAACATCTACATCTATTCCTTCACCTGCATTGATCAACAGTGACAGCCATCCGGCGGGAACTCTTGAACGGTATTTCTGAACATACAAATATGTATAATACAATCCATCCACAACCACATAGTTCCAATTCCTGAAATCAATGGTTCTCGGAGCAATCAGTTCTGTTACAGGAATATATCGTATACTTTCTGGACCATTTTCTTCTGTATAGTACTTCCGAACTTCTTTTATCCGATCATCCAGAGATTCTGTCAGGCACGTTTGACGATTTAACAGCTGGTATAAGATTTCCACGCAGAAGCGCGTCTCATTCTCATGCTCCAAAACTATATTCCCGCACATGGCAAGATATTTTTTTGCAGTCTGCACGGCAGAACGCATATAAAGGTATACGTCTCTTTCGTCCGGGTTCTTACTCCCACTACGGGAAGGATATTCAAAAATCAAAAAAAAGCGACGTGTAATCGCTTCCTTCATACCCAGGGATTTAATCAGTTCTGCATAATCTTCCTGGAGGATTTTACAACGTTCATCTGTTTCTTTTTCAGCCTCTTCATGGATCTTATCAATATACTCCTGAATGTCTGCCTTTCTGGAAAGCACTTTAAGCTGGATATTGGGCGGTGCGATTTTCAGGTATGACATAAAAGAGAGAATGATACTTCTCTGTTCTGAAGATGACCGTAATAAGAAATTGATTGGCAGTACTTCAACAATTTTTACAAAACGGTTATCAGAAGTTTGGATAATACCATTTTTTACTTGTTTTAATGGTATATAAGAAGCTGTCCAGCTCATTGGCAGAAGATCCGGTACTTCCTGGACTTTCTCACTTTTCTCTTCTTTTCGAGAAAGTTCTTTCTTTGGCGGTCGCGCTGGCCGTTCTTCTTTTTCTACATTCTGAACAAGCTGATTCCTCAGATTACGTTCTTCTGCCTCTTGCTCACGGATCTGCCTGAAATTCTCCCTGGCCTGCTCTTTCTGTTTCTGTGCATCTTTTTTCTGCTGTTCCTTCAGCATCTGGCGATTTTCTTTCTCCTGCTTCCTGGACATCGCCCTGTCTTCTCTCTGCTGTTGCTTCTGCTCCCGTCGTTCTCGTTTCTCGGCAAGCTGAGCTTCTTTCAGCTTTTGCTTCAATTCTGCGACTTCGCTTCCGATCTTTTACACCGCCTTCCTGCTGCCTCTTCTTTTTTCTCTCCTGTTTCTGTTGTTTCTTTTGCTGTCTTCTAATACGACGGTTTCTCTTTAATCTATACTGTCCATCGGGTACAGTCACTACCCGCCTTCTTGTTACAAAACGTATAAACTGAATAATGAAAGAAAGCAAACTTTCCCCGTTAACACCGACTACCGCCAGTATTGTTAAAGGCAGGATTACAATTATACCAATATAGATTCTTATCTTTATTGAAACATCTAAAAAAAGCAGTATCCTAAAAAGTATTATAAAAAGGACAGCTGCTTCAAAAGCATTCCTGCCTTCAATTCTCCCTGAAAACAGGGTTCCCTCTTTTGCAAAATTGGGTGGAATGATATAAACATCGGATCGTTCTCTCTGCATCATTCTGTACCTCCCGAATTATTTTTTACGATAAAATTTCCGATATAATAACCACATTGCCACACCCAGAAAACTCAAACCGCCGATAATGATTCCTGTTTTCTGTCCTGTTTTTTTCACAGTTGTCACCACCTCCGTATTTTTAATTCCTGAATCCGATTTTTCTGGATTTTGAATGTTATTTTGTTGATCTGTCTCGTTCTGCTTTTTCTCCGTCGGAACAGCTTCCACAAGCTCATTTTTCACTTTAATTTTCATCATGATAAGACCCTGTTCCGGAAGATTTTTATAGCTGTTATCAAACTCTGTAACATATTTCTGGTCATTCTGTGTTGCTTCCACAGATTTCAAGCGATAAGTTCCGCTATTCACGGGCAGGTTCCATTCAAAAAAAACAGAGGAATCCAAATCAATCTCTCTTTGAACTCCTCCATTTTCTTCTATTATCACATGAATCTTTCCAGTGAACCCTTCAAAAATCTCTGCCCGCACTGCAATGTTTGCTGGCTCAAGTTCTGTCCCCGAATACTCATCCTCCGCATTTACAGAATCCATCTTTTCAGTTCGAAGCTGCACCATGCCGTTTTCATCAAACAACACATATTTCCCGGCCGGATTCACTGTATCATACCCCCAGCCATCAGCAATAAATGTCCCATCTGACTGATAACCTTTGCCATCCTGCCAGGAAACAATCTGCGGCAAGTCCTCTGCCTTTTGTGCATATGCCACTTGGAATGTTGCCAGGAAATATGCAGACAGCAGTATTGCCAATACCAGTATTTTCTCTGTGCTCCTGATCTTTTTCACTGTATTTTCCTCATTTTTTTCCAACAATCCAGAACGCACCTTCGCTAAGATCACGTCCGTAGGATTTGATAGTTTCCACACTGTACACTTTGCCGGTTCGCTCTCTGCTTGCACAATCCGCTATCGTGATATAACCATCTCTGGTCACACCAGTTAAAACAATAAAATGTCCGCTTCCACTTCCTGTAATCGTATAGGCTTCACAGATTTCTACAACCATCTTGCCTTCTTTAAGGGACTGCACGACATAATTCATACGGTCTTTTCCGACTCTTTCACAAGTAAGTCCCCAGTGATAGGCAGCATTCGTCGGAAATGAATGAGAGGTCCCCATGCCGGGAACATATTCTCCATTTGCAATGGAATAAGCACATGTCATCTGCGGTGTTACCGTCTGTCCAGTTAACGTTGAAATTATAATTGCCATAGATGTAGGTCCACAACCGGACGCACCGATCGTACTGCTGCCATAAGACATACCTTTCCACGGTTCCTCTGTCTGATTAAAATAAACTACTTTTTTTACGCCTTTTCCGACTGTATCATATGTAATGATATCCCCAGAAGCATCTATATTTCCTGCAACAAAAGAATCTCCACTGCTCCCACCAGTAACAAAATCCGTCCAATGAAAAATTGTGGAAAGTGCATTTTTAACAGCATCTACGCCTTTTTGTAAATATTCCAACAATTTGATCACAATATCAAAGGTTGTCTTGTTTGTGACAAATTTATACTGATACCCGCTTCCACCTGTTATCTGTGCATTCAAAAGCAACGCTAATGTATATTCTACCTTCTGGGATACTACTGTCCGGTTTTCCTGCCATACATTTCCACCCTGTGCCAGAACCTGCTCATAAGTTGTTCGATCTACCTCACCTCTTTTTCCATTCACTTCCATACAATAAATGGTCTCTGTTGCTTCGCCTTTTCGTTCATCTGTAACTGACCAGTCAAAAAAACTATCCAGATGCTTTTCAACCGACTCTTTTAAAAGTTCATAGGATGTTTGCAATTTTTCAGTATCCGCATCCGATTTTTGAGCATCTTTTGCAGTGCTTGAAGAAGTGGATGTTTGATGTTGCTGAATTTCAACATAGCCTAACACTTTTTTTACATATGCCTGCGTTTCCGCATATGGAGGAATCTGATATCCATATTTTATGACTGCTCCGGGCCCTGCGTTGTACCCTGCGATTGCCAGTTCCAATCCATTTGAATAGCCTTTAAACTGTTCAATCAGCTGAGAAACATACTTTGCTCCGCCCATAATGTTCTCTCTGGGATCAAAAATATTAGATACCCCAAGAGATGCTGCTGTAGATGGCATAAGCTGCATAATACCAGATGCTCCTGCCCCAGAAACATCATTTGGATTAAAGTCTGATTCTACTTTACCCATTGCGATCAACAACGCTGCCGGCACATTGTAAGTCTGTGCTGCTTCATAAAAATATGCGTCATAAGGGCTGGACAAGCTTGTGGACATATCAATCCCCAAACTATTTGCATAACCTAAAAAAGAAAAAACCGTACTGTTATCTTCGTTTTCCATCATCAGTACGGCAAGGTAATATCCAAGATTCCTTTTCAGCTTCGTTTCATATTCATCCACCACAACCAGCTCATGGTCTGCATACTTTTCTGCTTTGTCCTGGTCAATTTCTTTTAAAACAGCCTTGTGCTTTTTGTTTATTATTTTCAGGATTTCTTTTTTGTAATCTTCCTGCTGCAGAACTTCTTCAACCCGGTCACGTATATTCGCAAGCTGTGTAGATTGAGCTTCATTCGCATACGAATCTGCATTTGCAAATCCAAGATAACTAAAAATAATTCCTATCATATTTGCAATAATAAACATCCAGAGAAAACAAAACAGGAAAATAGAAATAAGTATTTTCCAAACAGTTTTATTGGATACCAATGCCCCGACCACAGTTCCAAGAGGACCTGCAAGGGCTGTTCCTGCTGCCATTCCTGCTGCCGTTCCTCCAGCTGCTACTGCCGCTGTTGTTGCATATGTAGCTTGAGCAGTATGTGCAATAATTTCTGTGCCTTCATCCAGAGGGGACGAATTTTTATCTTCTTCTGTCATTTTCATCCCCCTATCTGAGTCTGTCCGAACCTTTTTCTTTTAATTCTGCTCTCGATTTTGGAACCTCACGTATTCTACGGGTATCTGGTCTGCTTCTTTTTAAGGAAATATCTCCTGTTGGAATGAATCCTGAAACATTCATAAATCCATCAGCTGTCATACCTGTTTCATCAGCTGTAGGCTGAATATCATCTTCATTTTGCACACCAGGATCACTCAATTTCGTGTTTTCAGCCTTTAGCGGATTTCCTGCTGTATCTGCCAAAATACCCATTGCCGATTTCGCATAAAAATCGGCCTCATCTGTTTCTTCATCCAGATCTTCTCCTGTATCCATAATTCCATCTGACTGTATTCCATTTTCAGACATGGATTCCATTCCTGTCGGCATAGAATTTTCATTATAATTCATCCCTGCTCGTGGTGTAGCATCAAACCCAATCACAGACGAAGTACCAACTTCACCCAGGATACCTTTCTCCTGGCTCACAGAAGGTATCCCATTTCCCTGAAGTGCAGACATTGTTTCTGATCCCAGTCCTTCTCCTGCATTCGAAACCTCACCAGCTACAGAAGAATTATAAGCTGTTCCTGTTTTTCCATAGGACATACTTTCCTGGCCAGCCATTTCAATGCTTCCGCTTTCCAGATCCATTTCTGTATCAAAATCACTCATTTCCTCTTCAACTGGATAATCTCCCATTTCTCCAAGAATGCCGTGCTCACTTCCACTTTCGCTGAATCCGTTTGCAGATACATTGCTTGCAGCCGGAATTGCAAGATCCTGTTCACCTCCGGAAACGTCCAAAAGTGTCTCTCCTTCAGAATTACTCTCTGAAACAGCTCCCGCAAATGCTTCTGCATCATCTTTCGTTCCCATAGCATTTATTCCAGACATAGTTTCTGATGTAGCAGACATAGAATCTATGTTGCCATTTACATGATCTCCAGATCCGAAATCCATCTCTGCCGTATCGCTGCTTCCCGTTGTCATACCAAGTTCCTCAAAAACAGTCTTATCTGCTGGCGACGCTTCATTTTGTTGATTTCCTGAACCAGGTGGACTTTCTTTATCAAAATCTCCATCTGAAGTCATATCATTTATATCCATTGCATTTCCGCCATTAGGAGTCATTGGGATTGGTCCAGTAAAATTCGTTGTCATTCCATCCGCCGATCCCATATCTGTTCTGGTTCCACCTACATCTCCTGTTCCACCAGCGCCAGAAGCTGTCCTTGCTGCCTGAGAGATAATCCTGCTCGCTGCAAGCATTGCTCCTGCTGCTCCCATTCCAGGAGCCGGACGACCAAGGTTCACTCCAAGCGATGCCATATAGGAATCAAGTTTAAATGTGATCTTACAAAATCCTACCAGACAAAGTGTAGCTGCGAAGAATTTCGTAAACCCATAACTGCTTGCCATCATATTTCCATAACCGGATAAAAACATCTTCATGCACCAGGCATTTAATATAACAAGCACTACCTGTCCTCCAAACATCTTGCTCCATGAAGCCAGGATATTATTTGTTGCTTTAGAACCACCGGTTGCAAATGCAAGAGGTGCTGTGTAGGAAAATACACCGAGCAATACATAACGTTCAGCAATGACCATTAACATCTTAAAATAGTTCCATGCTACAACAAACTGCATGATCAGCATCAAAACAGAAATGCTAAGGCTACTAATTCCAAGTGTATCTGTAACACCTTCCAGCGTTGATACATAGCCTGAAAAGCTGGCGACCTTGACCTTTGTTCCTACGACCCATTGATATGGCGTTCCCGCAATTCTCAAAATGTAGTCAACCAGTGGTTTCGATCCGGCAAGGAGAAATAAAGAAATAGCCGACCGACAGATAAGTTCTATTGGTTCTTCTGCATTTACCCCTGCTTTTCCACCAAACATGGACTTAAAAAGCTGCCATACAAGAATCATCAAGAGGATTGCAATTCCTGTAGGAACAATCACATTTTTGTACAGGCTCCCCACTACTGAAAACAATTCTTCAAATAATGAAAGATTACAGGACAGAAGTTCTGTAAACATATTTGTGATCAGTTCCATCATATCCACGATAAACTGACTGCACATTTCGCGAATGGCATCTACCAACAGCTCCAAAAGCCAGCTCATGTTTTATTCATATCCATAAGAGATACCCTCCTTTCAAAAACCGGGAGAGCACCGGTAAGAAATCATACATCAGCCCGTAAACATACTTTTCGGAATAATTTTTTCCAAATATGTTACAATGGCACCCAGGGTCATAAGTGCAGCCCAGCATACAACAATACGTTTCAGCCAGGATCTTGACTCATCCACGGTTCTGCCCGATTTGGAAAAATTCATTAAAAACAGGCACACCGCAGCACATACCACCGCTGCTACAGTAGCAATACCGGCCACATCTGTATATACTGTCTGCATTGCATTTTTTGCTGTTGCAAAGATATCTGACGCATAAACCGGAATGCCTGTCAGTGCAATTACATTAATTCCCAGATACGACATAAGGAAAATACGGGGAATCATCTTTCTTTTCAGATTTCCCGGTGACAGATAAACCTTCTGTTTTTCTTTTTTTAATTTTCCTGCCATAAAAATCCCCCTTTCCTGATAGGCTCCGAAGTCACACTTCAAGGATCAAATTTTCGGGCAAAAAAAGACAGCCGTTATAAAAACAGCTGTCTTTAATATAAAATTCTATGGCTCTCCATGCATGATACGCATGCACAGAACTTTACGCTAACATTGTATAAATTCTAAAATCATATGTCAATATCAGTGCTGTTGCAATACAGATGCAATACTGTCGCATCCATTATTTCCTGTATTCATCAACCATTTCTTCCAACAAATATTCCCTCACCTTTTCTTGATTATCTTCAAGCTGTTTCTTCAATGCTTCGATTTCTTTTGAATGATCCGCTATTTTTTCTTTTTCATACAGATTAAAGATAAAATTAATTTTTATAAGATCATTGTGTGCAGAAAAAAAACATTGTTCTGAAAATTCCATCGCCTGTGAAAGAAAATTTTCGAGTGTTCCATCGTCCCCTTCAGTTTTTATAAGAAACCGTCCACAACATCCCAATGTTGCAGTATGCTCTTCTTCATCAATGTTCAAAATCATATCCCAGCCCTGTGCATATGCTACCTTCTCAGCCATAGGATACAATTCCGAAAGCAGGTAACAATAAGCTTCATTACTCCTCGATTTTACATATTGCGATTCTTCCAGTTCCCGTTGTTTATTCGTAATATCCAGGATCTCACTGTCCCACTCTGATTTACCTGGTTTCCAAAAATCTTCATTCTCAAGTAGTGCATCTAACTCTTTTTCCGAATCATCAAGATACAACGCTTTACGTTTCATTCTTCCTCCTCTTTCACACCCTAATACCAACTCAATTACTATATCATTTTTTCTCATTCTTGACCAGTATAGCGGACAATATTATATCGCGTTTTTTCATACAATAACATCAGCATTTGACACCTATACTGGTCAATGGAGGATGACTTTTATGGAGCAAAAATTAAAATGTGACGTATATATTGGTAAAAATCTTCGCCGTCTTCGCGAAAAATTTGGATTATCCCAAGAAAAGCTCTGTGCAGAATTACAGTGCAGAAATTGCGACATTGGTCGCTCTACTTATGCCAAATATGAAAACGGTGAATTAAATATCCGAATCAGCGTCCTTATGGAATTAAAAAAGATCTATAACTGTTCTTATGATGAATTTTTTGATGATCTTGATTCCCATTAAACACAAAAATCAATAGTTTCTGGATCACAGTTCCAAAAACTATTGATTATATTATACTTCTTTTATTCGTATTTGCATACCTAATTCTGTAGTACACTTATTTAATCCGCAATCAGGAACATTTCTTCTCTTCTACTTTATTTTCCGCTAATCCTGCAATTCCATCTGGCCTGCTTGTTTCCATGTTTTGGTTGGAATTCCACATTCCTCCAGTTCATCCCCATATCTGATACCATTTTTTCTTTCAGAGAGACCAAAAAAGTACTGACTGACGCCAATACTTTTTTGATCCAGGATTATATGCTCCTTTGTCATGCCACCAATGCTAAAACATTGGCTTCTCTTCCATAGTAATCAATACAATACCGTACTGAATCTGTTTCGAATTTTACATAGTCTTCTGTCTGTTCAATAATCTGCCGTACTCTTCCTGTGGTTTTCCAGATACCATTCTGACAATATCTTGCTTTTTGGCCTACCGTTAATGGAAGGATTAAGTTCCCATGTGCCATGATCATCGGCTTCGTCTTCATTCGTGCTCCTCCTTTCTTTGAGATTTACCTTGTAAGGAATATCCCTCCTTTCCTCCAAAACGCAAAAAAAGACACTGACTATTCATAAAAATAATCAATGTCTTTCTGCTTTTTCGATAACTGAATATACTTCAGTTTAAATTATCCTTCCAGCATAAAGCCGGAATAAAAATTATATATTTCTGCGACCAACAGAAATAAATGTTATACATTTATATCATAACCACATCCTACCACTGTGTCAATACTCATTACTTAATCCAGATCATTTTCCGCATTCCATTCTTCAAACGGAAATTTAAAAATACAACTAATCACACAACATACAAATTCCTGGTACAAATCATCATCAAAACCAGTATTCAAATTAGCATATTTGAGCATCAGGGGACGATACATCTCTATAATCCGCTGTATAGCTTCCCTTTCGTTCATTCTCGCTCTACATAAAACCCCTACAAAATCATCCAAAGCTATCTCCCATCTGTTTTCGTATTTTTCTGATTGCATTGTAATAGCTGTTTTCAGCCTGTTTTGCTGTCATATTCAAAATACCTCCAATATCATCGAATGATTTTACATATACTATACGGAGCATTAATACTTTCTGCTGCAGTTCCTTCAACGAACACACAGAAACATAAAGAACAGGATCATTGATTTGATCCAGAAAAGAATTTACATTGATCTCGTCGCCCAGAACCATATCTGCATTTAAGTCCATCGCCTGTTTTTGTAAGATTTCATCTATTTCTTCATCATCCATGGCTATTTCATTATCCCGAATCTTGCCTTTTTTCGTTAGGTACTGCTTTTGTCTATTCTTAATTGCAGTCTTCACGTAAGCACTAAATTCCTTTTTCAGTTCTTTCTCTGTTTTTGTCATATCCGCATTCCTCCAAAATGATCTAGTGTATACAGCAATCTCTGAAGGAGGTGGCCTTGCAATGCAGACATAAAACAGGACTGCCGGAAAATTACTCCAGCAGCCCACGCAAATCAAGTAATTTCTACCTTTTCTAATTTTAATACCGATGCCCTTCCAATCTTTGAGCCCGGTTTAATTAGTATGGTAAATTATATCACCCCGGGAAGTCGATTCTAATTCATCATTTAAAGTCAGCTCTATGAATTATACTACTTTTCGTAATTTATTTCTTACTTTTCACTGTATTTTCACAATCACATATGTATTTTTATGCATCTGAATATATTTACAAGCTATTCTCTTATTTTTTCTGTTTTATTCCTGTAAAAAATCATCTATATCGCCATCGAAAGAATCTATCTCTTCTGCGGCAATATTATCTGTTTTTTCAAATGCACGATCAATTTGTTCCGAAGTCATTTCTTTTTCCTGCTCCTGTTCAATGTATCCTGTCAGCTGTTCTTCTGACAGTCCCTTCTGAAAAAGATGACCACATTCCGGACATATCCTGACTTTTTTTGATATCTCAGAATTACACTCAGGGCATTTTTTTCTGTTCTTCCCCTGAATTGCCAGATATACAATATCTGACATAAGGAAAACACTCCCTGCAACCCCTATCCAAATGTCTGCTTTGAATCCTGCAGCCCGACATACATAACCAATCAACTGCACCCCACATATCCCGCTTAAAATTTGTACTTGTTTACTACGCACCCATATACCTCCTACTCCAAATCTTCAAACATCTTGTAATTTTTTTTCATCAGAATGACTTCTGCCTCGTCTGCTTCACAATCCCCTTCCAAATTTACAAAATGATCTTCCTGCAAACTCTTTTCCAACAACTGCTGTTCTGGATAATCTTTCTGTACATTTGCCCTGTTATCATTTCCAGCACTACTTGTTTTTGCTACAAACGCTGGTTTTTTATCATTTTCTTGCGTTGCTTCTGGTGGCAGCTGTTCAGCATCTATTTCTGGAAACACATACGAAAGCAAACTCTTGTCAGACATTTTCCAATATGCCAGAAATGCCCGTACAATATATTTTGCTTTATTATGACCACAAGAATTTAAATACTTTACAACCAGCCTGTGCATTTCATCTGTTTCATCAAACCGAAGATTAAAACGATATTCGTCTTTCTTTCCCACTTTTAATCCTCCCGTTCTTTAGCTTCTATCTGAAACTGCAATTTGTATCCTTTAGCATTTGCCTTAGAATCATTAATGATAAAATACTCCCCTTTAAAGCGTTCCCAGACAACCTTGATAATTTCAGACACCAGAATGGCTCCCCCACCCATAAATACAGTCTGTGTTGTTCGAAAGTCAATGCCAAGCTCCCTGAACGTTCCGAGCAATTCCGTCACATATCCAATTGTTACCTCCCGGACTCGTTCTTTAAGTTCCTGCATATATCCTGTGTTTTTTCCAAGAATGATGTTATCAATATCTTCTTCATCAAGTGCAATACTGTATTTTTGGCGTATGGCAGCCTGAATTCTGCCATACAGACATATCACACCACTTTCCAGAGAATCAACGTGTTCCTTCTCCAATCTTCCGTATCGGAGAATCATATAATCCACCGTAAAACCGCCAATATCAATAACAAGAACTTTCGGAAGTTCAGTCAAATGACGTCTTGCAGCCAGCACACAATATGCTGCATAGGCCTGCACATACACTTTCACCTCATGAATCAAAATCTGATAAGAAGTACCGCCATACTTAAAGCCCACCACTTTGCCGTCTCTTTGGAAATACTGCTGAAACTTTTTTCGGTACTTTCCGTAATGTGCCGGTGGTAATCCTACCAGAAGTTCTATCTCGATCAACTCATTAGGGGCTAAAACTGCCTCTTTTTTCATCGTATCCAATTCTTTTGCAATGGCAATCAATGTAAGAATGTAATAGCGATCGTCTTCTGTCTTGTCTTCCATGTAAGATATCCTTCGGTTGGTTGTCCTGTAATATTTTCCACCAAATTCAATCACTTCATCGTTTTCTCCAGGAATCGTATCCAATACATCTATTCCTGAATTGAATTCATAATGCTCCGTTTTAATCATCTTATTACCGGTGTCAACTGATATAACCATATCTGTTCTCCTTTCAAAATCCCGAATTTTATGCGTCTTTTTGTACGTCTTTTCAGCTTCAATATAATTTTTTCGGAATTTCTGTGTCAACAGAATCGCAGAAAAATTTTTTGTACCTCATACTTCCTGAAATTCTTCGCTAAACTGTTTCATCATTTTTTCACATTCACCTTCACAGCCCCAAAGTATACTTCCAACAGCCTCGAATGCCTGATCTCTCCACCGGAAATAAGTAGTTCTGTGAACCCGTGTAAGTTGAGGACAATGTGGTTCCAGTTTATCAAGGATTTCCTCTACATTTTCTGCTTTGTAAGCCGACATATAACTGTAATAGAGCACCCAATAATATCTCTCGCCCTGCGGATGATATTTTCTCATCAGATCAACGGACTCATCCATCAGTTTTAAAAATTTATTGGAATGATTAATCGACTCCACCCGTTCCTTTTCACTTGCAAGATCCGTATCTACATCCATGCCCGCCTGATATAAACTGTCCAAAAATTTATCTACATCGGTTCCATACTCTAACTGAAAATGTCTTTTGACCTGATTAATCTTAATCTGCATTTTCCAATTTACGGAACGATAAATTTTAAACAATTTCTCAACGTCATGATATGCCGTGTTTTCTTTTCCCTTAAATTCTTCTGTTATAACGCCTGATCTTCCTCTTGGCATTTCTTCCCACCTTTCTTCCCATATTTTTCGTAATAGATTTTCTCCAGTTCAGCATCTGCTTCACTTGCCTTGACCAGACAACAATATAACCCCGTAACAACACATGCCAATACTACCAAAATTGCTAAACCTATTTTCCAGATAATAAGTATCCTCCTCATCAATTATTTTCCCCTCTATATAAAAAGAATAAAAAAAAGTACCGTTTTCTGTAAAAAATAAAATATTTTTGCAACTTTTTTAAGATTTTTTTGCTATAACGCAAAAAAGCTGCTGCTATCTATGGTTTTCACCTATAGATAGCAGCAGTTTTAGAATAATTACGATTCTTTTTCCAATATCCTCAATGCCAATAATCATATGGATTTTTCTGAACTTTATGCACTGGAGCCTGATTAATACTTCTGGCAGCTTCCTCAGATGTAAGAAATAAGCGATGTGCTTTAACCTGCAATCCACCTCCGGTATCTTTAAAACGCACAACATACAGTTCTCCATTGCATCTGAGAATTTCTACCTCACGAACAAATCTATTTGATTCCACAAGATAGGCTGTATCTCCCGCTTTCATCTTCTCACGCTCCTACGCTTAGTATTTCATTCATTCTTTCTAAAATCAGAAGACCTTTATGATCCACAAAAGTTTTATCAGAAGTATTTTCAGGAATTTCTTCCTTTACAAGCATTGTAAGTAATGCCGTACAGAGCTCATAATCAGCTTCCGGAACACGTTTCAATTCCTCCACAAAATTAATCGGTTCTGTAATCAGATAATCCGTATAATTGCTTTTCCAGTCTCCTGTTGCAGCTAATAATTCCTCATACTGATCCTCATACAAATTTTTCTGATTCAGCAATAATTGAATTTTCTTTAGTTTTTCAGTTTTTCTCAATTCACTACACCGCCTCATTTTTTCGAATGTATGTTCTCTATTAATCTTATCACATTCTTTTTCAATAAGCCAGCTCTAATTTATTTTTTATATGAGGAACTCATTCAAACTAATCTGTCCATTTATCCAACTTTTCTGCACTGCTTTATGAACCTTGTCATTTGGCATATCATCACCTATCAAAAATGCTGATTTCGGATTATGATTTATACGATTAAGGCGCACACTTTTTTCATCATAATTTGCATAACAATACTTGCACATATGCGGACAACTATTATAAGCACCAATATCATATCCCAAATAACATGCACACTCTTTTCTAAGGGGCTGTTTTTTCGGCATGTCAAGTGGCATATGAATGGCATTTTCATAAATCTGCTGTGTCATACAGCCATTACAATCCGCTCCAAATGCAGCAAGTTCCGTTCCTTCCCCACAAGGCCGCAATGTCATTTTGTGCTCTGTGGCAATATGTGTCATATGTTCCCCAAGATATTTTCTCTGTTCTTTGGATACCATTTTCGCCTCTGGAAAATTCCTTTTTACTTTCTGGTATAGATCAAGAAAACTTATCACGCAATTTCTTGTATACCCTTCTAAAGCCACAGATATGTCCTCAAACTGTTCCAAATGATACTTGACAGTATATTTGTCATCGATAAAAATTGGATCGTATCTCCAGCCAATATGCTCTTCTCCTACAATTTCTGATATCTGCTGAAATGATTCGAAGATTTTTCTTTTACTCACAATTCTATTAAATAATCCTGGTTCGATATCTGACTCATATGGCGTGATTGTAATATACCAGTATGTCCTGTAAGATTTCAGCAAATCCATATACTTCAACATAGGGACTGGATCCTTTGAACAGAATACAATTAAATCAACAACTTCAGGATCAAGGCTATATTCTGTAACCTGTAAAGGATCATAGGGATTTCTCACTCGAACATACCCTTCACGGATTCTATTTGCAAACCATTCAGAATAAAATGCAGGTATATCGGTTCTCATGCTTGCATGTATAATCATCCTGTACTCTCCTCTCACGCAAGATAAATATTACAATTTTATTACAAAAAATCTTTTATGAAACAGACAGCATTTCTCGTCCAAACATAAAAGATTCATTCAATGGTTATATTAATTTTAGTCTCATGTTACTTAAAAAATAGATAATTGCAAACTCGTTTCCCAGTGCCATGCAAATTTTAAAAAAAATGTTTAGGTTGTTTTCCGACGATAATTTTGACCACAGTCTTGTTTCTACTCAGGCATATTTCTTACCACTGAGTACCACTTATCGTTAAATGCTCATAAGTCCAAAATTCTTATAAAGCCTGTATTTATGCGGCTTTTCAACGATACTGAAATTTCACTAATGCATCATCGGTGATAATGTACTGGTATCAGCCGGAAACCCAGTGTTTATGCGGGTTTCAGATGCCTCATATTCTTTTTTGACCCACTTTTGCCCCATTTTTTTTTCTTCTTCAGTGTTTCTTGCTTTTTCCAAATATTTAAACCTCTTCCTAAATTGTCATTTTATCAGTAAAATCAGATTTCTTTTCCATACTTTTCTTCATAATTTCTTATCGTGGTTGCTTTAAGATTCCGAACCTTATAAAGTTCCATCCATTTCTCATACCATTTTGAAACGGACATACTCGAATCAAAGCCTGGAATACCTGGGAGAACTTCCGCCAAATACATGTTTCTTTGCTTTTTCACCTGCTGAAGATTTGTTCCATAGATAGAAAAAGGCGGTTGCCAGATCCCTTAATTGTGATTCTGGCTTCTTACCGCCCATCTTTTCTTTGTCGGATTCCCTTACCTATTTTTTTTCCTCTTAGATTTTTTCCATAACATTACCATCCTTTTTCTAATAACAATAGATGATCATGCATGGCACTGGACTTAATTTTAACACAACCCCAAAAACCTTTCAAGACTGCCGATCTATCCATTTCTGAAATTTTTTCTTATCAATCAGGGTTCTTCGCCCAATTCGTACCATGAAGGTATTATTCTTCATAAGAGTTCTCATGGTTTTCTCTGAAAGACCTGTGCGTTCACAGGCTTCCTTGACTGATATAAGAATCTTATCGTTATCTGCTGCTTGTATTTTTTATGTATCATATATATTACAGCCAATATCTGAAGGTAGATGATATTGGCTGTTCCTCTCTTCGATAAAATTATTCTTTTGTCATCTGATTTTAATTTCTATTTTTCCTTCCACTTGGCTATATAAATCCAGAGGATCTTCATCACTTTCATAAACACGTCCTTCGCCTTC
>OGQG01000894.1_pt1 | contig 26497 bp, 35 predicted proteins | sample 1553201 | NCBI WGS metagenome assembly OGQG01 (sample SAMEA2579925, study PRJEB22360) | human gut metagenome | biome: human gut; feature: human-associated habitat; material: faeces | place: Denmark | collected 2008/2010
GGGAGTAAATTCCACCACCAAATGTGGTGGTGGAATTTAAAATTTCATTTTTGGAATCTATATCAAAACTTGCTGAGTCTTTGATTTTTTTTAATGTGGTGATATAATGAACAAAGCAAATCCGAAAGAGGTAACTTATGAAAAAAATAGATTTTGATAATGATTCAATAAAGAAAAATATATTGCAGGCTGCTCTGCCCATGCTGGCAGCCCAGATTCTAAGCCTGTTATACAATATAGTAGACCGCATATACATTGCCCGCATACCGAATATGGGAACCACTGCACTCGGTGCTGTGGGGCTTTGCTTTCCTATTATAATGCTGACAATTGCTTTCTCCAATCTCTTTGGAAGCGGTGGTGCTCCGCTTTTTTCAATAAAAAGAGGCATGAGTGACGACAGAGCCGCCAATACTATAATGAATACGAGCTTTACAATGGTCTGCACATTCGCAGTCGTTTTTACAGCTTTGTGCATGATTTTTGCAAAGCCTCTTTTAATCGTGTTTGGCGCATCTGAAAATGCTCTCAAATACGCTCTGCCATACCTGCTCATTTATTTGATAGGAACACTCCCATCCATGATTTCAACCGGCATGAATCCCTTTATCAACGCTCAGGGCTACTCCACTACCGGCATGCTGTCTGTGGCAATCGGAGCCGTTGCCAATCTGGTTTTAGACCCGCTTTTTATATTTGGATTTAATTTTGGCATCAAAGGAGCAGCTATTGCTACGGTCATCTCACAAATACTGTCTGCTCTCTATGTGCTTCACTTTCTTAGGAAAACGGCTGAGCTTAAGGTGCGCCTTATGACACTCTCTGAATTCAGTGAAAATACGCGCTATGCAAAGGACATCATAAGCCTTGGAACCTCCGGCTGTGTCATGCAGCTCACAAACAGCCTGGTATCTATATGCTGCAACAATGTGCTTTCAGTGACCGGTGGCGATTTGTACATATCGGTAATGACCATCGTATCAAGCATCAGGCAGATGGTCGAGACTCCAATTTATGCAATTGTGGAGGGTTCATCTCCTGTTTTAAGCTACAACTATGGCGCCAAAAGGCCTGCCCGGGTGAGAAAATCCATTTTTACGATGGGGCTTCTTGTGCTTATATACACGGCAGCCATGTGGAGCGTTATCATACTTGCCCCGCATGCCCTGATTGCAATTTTTTGCTCCGATGCCACTCTCATGGATGATGCCATAAAGGCTTTAAATATCTACTTTGCGGCATTCATATTTATGGATCTGCAGTACATCGGACAGACCACTTTCAAATCACTGAATAAAAAGAAGAGGGCTATATTTTTCTCCCTGCTTCGCAAGGTGTTCATCGTCGTACCGCTGACATATATCCTGCCTTACTCCTTTGGCATGGGAACGGACGGTGTGTTTATGGCAGAGCCTGTATCAAACGTGATCGGCGGAAGCATCTGCTTTGTAACCATGCTTAGTACAGTACTGCCGGAGCTTCGCAAAATGGAGCAGTAATTACAGCATCTCATCAATACAGATGCCGTAGCCTCCTGTCGGATCATCGACAAACACATGGGTGACTGCTCCTATTATTTTGCCATCCTGTATGATAGGGCTTCCGGATGTGCCCTGCACTATTCCACCGGAAAGCTCTATCAGCCTTTCGTCTGTCACCTTAAGCTCCATTCCCTTGTTGGTATCTGTCGCCTTTTTGTCTATATTTGTTATTTCCAGATTATATTTTTCCAGTTTTCCCGATATTTCCGATATCATCTGTGCACTGCCTGTGTGTATCTCATCCTTGTCTGCAACCGGATAATACGTATCCTCTGCGGCATATTCCGACAATTCATCACTGTCAAGCTGTCCGTAAATTCCCAGATTACTATTGCAGTCAAGTGTGCCTATGTGGCTTTTTTTGCCAAAATACACCACTCCGCCTATCTCTCCCGGCGTGCCTGCCTTTCCCTTTTTGATTTTGGTAAGCTTCATGCTGTACAAATCACCGCTGTTTGCATACAACAGATTGCCGCTTTGTGTTCCGTCTCCTATTCCATGCCCCAGCGCGCCAAAACGGCCGTCCTTTGTATAATAAGTGATAGTACCGATTCCTGCCAGATCGTCCTTCACCCATATTCCCATATAGTATCTGCCATCATCCATCCTGACAGGTGTGATATCCGCTGACATTTTCTCACCGCCTCGAAGAAATTTAATGTTTACGGTACTTTTATCTTCATTACTTTCATCTTCATGCCTTTCATCATATTCCTTCATGATATCATTCACAGCTTCAGAAAGCTCCTCCTTGTCTGCCACAGTTCGCCCATTGACAGATAGGATATAATCACCGCACTGCACCTTTTTATCTGCAGGATTGACTTTTTTGCCATCCTCGTCTGTCACCTCCGTCGTATTCACTACAAGCACGCCCTCTGTCTGCTCATATATACCGGTCAGCCTGCCACAGGCATATACTCCCTCAACGCTTGTGCTATCACATATTTTACCGGTTTCTTGATAATTTCCACCATTTTCACCGTTCTCGCCCAAATCAGCCGATACACTCGCCGTCTGTCCTGAAAGACCTGTTGCATATCTCCCATAGTCTCCATTTGATTCATTTAAAAAACTTCCTAATGCACTTTCATCAAACGCCTTATCTACCCTGCTGCACCACTTATCATCACTGCTTAGTGCAAACACAACTATCACTGCTGCAGCCAGAGTGACACTCACAAATTTTCCAAAAAACTTCCGCATACTGTTACCTCCATTTTGATTAGTATGCGCCTGTCATTTTTCTTTTATTCTGATATCAGGGTCAAAAGTTCAAAAAGCCGTTCATGCTTGCATGATAAGGCTTTTGAACTTGGGACCCGCCGAACATGAGGAAGTAGCGATTTACGCAGTAAATCAGCGGATTCCGAATGTTCGAGAATTGCGGGAGCAGCTTCGCTGCGGAGCAATTCGTGGATATCAAGTTAGGGTCAAAAGGTATTTTGCCCCTAATTTGATAAAAAACGGTATAGTTTGACAGCTCAGGTGTTTTCCTATATAATTTCGATATATTTATATGTTTATTATAAATTTCCTATATAATTTCCACGTTGTTAGTCACAAATAAATACAGCAATTGCTTTGCGATTCTTAAATCACCATTTAATAAAGGAGGGATTTCATGAATACATACCTGCTCATCACATCCATAGTAATCTTCCTATGTATCCTGCTAAACCGTGTCTCAAACCGCATCGGTATTCCGGCGCTCTTAGCCTTTATCATGCTCGGCATGCTCTTTGGCTCTGACGGAATCATGAAGATAGATTTCGACAATTACACGTTTGCCGAACAGATATGCTCTACCGCCCTTATTTTTATTATGTTCTACGGTGGCTTTGGAACCAACTGGCAGCGTGCAAAGGCTGTTGCCGTCAAGGCTGTGCTTTTGTCCACCATCGGTGTTATTATCACCTGCTTTCTTACAGGACTGTTCTGTCACTTTGCCCTGCATATGAGTTTTGAAATAAGCCTCCTCATCGGTGCACTTATTTCATCAACCGATGCGGCGAGCGTTTTCTCCATACTCCGTTCAAAAAAGCTGAACCTGAAGTACAATACAGCCTCTCTTCTTGAGGTGGAAAGCGGCAGTAATGACCCATGTGCCTATATGCTCACCATTGCCTTTATAGCCATATCACAGGGCAGCGTAAGCGCCGGAAATATTGCCATACTCATAGTAAAACAGCTTGCCTTTGGCATACTCTTTGGCGCCCTGATTGCAAAGCTTTCAATCGTATTACTTAGATATATACGCTTCAAAAGTGCGGGGTTTGATGCCATTTTCATGGTGGGAATAGCACTGATATCATACGCCCTGCCTGCTTACTTTGACGGAAACGGCTTCTTAAGTGCCTATATTGTCGGCATCATACTCGGAAACACTGAAATAGAAAATAAGAAGAATCTGGTAAATTTCTTTGATGGAATAACAGGACTCATGCAGATGCTTATTTTCTTTCTGCTTGGTCTGCTTTCCTTCCCGTCAAAGCTGCCTCAGGTCATAGTACCGGCACTTTTAATATTTATATGGCTTACCTTTGTGGCAAGACCTCTTTCTGTAGCACTTGTGCTCACACCTTTTCGCAGCAAAATTAAACAGCAGCTCCTTGTCTCATGGTCAGGCTTAAGAGGAGCAGCCTCTATCGTGTTTTCCATCATGGCATATACAGCCACCAATGATGACCTCGACACCTTCCACATAATTTTTATGATGGTACTCTTTTCAATACTGCTTCAGGGCTCAATGCTCCCATGGATATCGCGAAAGCTTGATATGCTCGATAAAACAGCCGATGTAATGAAGACCTTCAATGATTACTCCGAGGAAGCAGACATCCAGTTCATACAGCTTACCATACCTGAAAACCATCTGTGGTGCGGCCACAAGCTAAAGGACCTGACGCTGCCGCCGGAGACACTGATTGTGCTTATCCGCAGAGGTGAGCAGAATATAATACCTGACGGCGAAACAATAATACTGCAAAACGATGTGCTCGTTTTGAGCGCTATCACACCTGATGAGATACATGGTATAAAGCTGGTGGAAAAAATAATAGAAAAAGACAGCAGGTATAACAATAAACTGCTGTCTGAAATATCAAAAAAACACAATGAGATTATCATAATGATCCAAAGAAACGGACAGGTAATCATCCCGAACGGAAATGTACGGCTGACCACCGGTGACATACTGGTAATCAACCGCGCCGTAAACTGATAATGTCAGATTTTTTCTCCATGGCAAGTGCTTTCATCTCGCGTGCGCTCTCCATCACGGTATCCGTGATTTTTGCACCGCCGAGCATTCTGGCAAGCTCAGCCACGCTGTCATTGTCAGTTAGTCTTCGAATCCTTGAAACCGTGGATTTGTTCTCGACTGCTTTTTCAATAAGGAAATGTGCATCTGCCATAGCTGCTATCTGTGGCAGATGTGTGATACATATAATCTGATGGTTGCGGCCAAGCTCATTCATCTTCTCAGAGACCATCTGAGCTGTACGTCCACTGATTCCCGAATCAATCTCATCGAAAATAAGCGACTCAATGTGGTCATTTTCTGCCATGATTGTCTTGATGCCAAGCATGATACGTGACAGCTCTCCTCCCGATGCTACCTTACCGAGCGGCTTAAGCGGCTCTCCGGGGTTAGTTGATATGAGAAACTCCGGCGCATCGATGCCGTTTGCCGTATAGTCCGGCAATCTGTCAAACTGCATATCAAACTGTACAGCAAGAAAATTCAAATCATTAAGTGCTGATTTAATTTCTGACACAAGCTTTACAGCACTCCTTTGTCTGATTTCTGATACCTCATCCGATATCTGTGCCAGCTCCTTTTCCTTTTTCGCAAGCTGCTGCTCTAATTTCTGTAAATAAGAATCATAATCATTCAGGACACTGATACGCTCCCTCTTTTCATTGAGTGATATCAATATATCGTCAATCGAATTGCCGTATTTGCTCTTTAGATGATTTATCTCATCAAGACGCTTTTGTGTCTCATAGAATGTCTCCTCGTCAAACTCAGCCTGTGAAATATACCCTGATATCTCGTGATTAAAATCAGAAAGCAGACTGTCTATCTCCGACAGCTGACTCTCCAGAGCTTCCACATCCGTATCATAGCCTGATACCTGCGACAGCTCTCTTACCGCCCTGCCAATAAGCTCTGAGGCACTCTCCATCTCGCCTCCTGTGGCAGAATATGCAGCATTTACGCCCTCCATGATTTTCTTTCCGTTTGAAAACTTCCTAAACTGCGCCTCAAGCTCCTCATCCTCACCCGGCACAAGAGAAGCTTCTTCTATCTCCTTCACCTCGTACTCAAGGAATGACAGCTCACGGCTTCTGTCTTCATTGTCGATATTTGACTTTTCATACTCATCCTTAAGCGCCCTATATGCTTTGTATGTGACTGAAAGCTGCTGCTTTTTATCTCCAAGCGACTGCTTTGCGTACTCATCAAGAATATCAAGGTGTTTTTTCTTTGATAAAAGTGACTGGTGCTCATGCTGACCGTGGATGTCTATGAGATATGAGGCTATTTCCTTCATTCGCGAAACAGACACGGCTTCACCGTTTACCCTGCCGACTGCGCGCGACTGTGTGATTTTGCGGCTTAAAATCACGCATCCGTCCTCGACCTCCACATCAAGCTCCCTTAAAGCCTCTATAATCTTTGGGTCCTCAACTGAAAAAATAAGCTCCACAAAAGCAGGCTTTTCATTGTCTCTTAGCATCTCCTTTTGCACTTTTTCCCCAAGCGCCAGATTGATAGAGCCTATGATGATTGATTTTCCGGCTCCGGTCTCTCCCGACAGTATATTTAGTCCGTCAGAAAACTCAACCTCACACTCATCTATGAGTGCCAGATTCTTTACATGTAGATTTTGTAACATATTTTCTCCTTCCTCTCCCAGGCATGACGATATATGTTATTTTCTGTTACAGTTCAGCTATAATCTGATATTCATGTAACATTATTCCACAATTCTGCGGATTTTTTTCATCACCGCATATGTATCATCAACAGTCCGGATTGCACACATAATTGTGTCATCTCCTGCAATCGAACCGACGATTTCTCTCATCTTCATGGCATCTATTGCAGCACAGACAGCGCTTGCCATTCCCGATACAGTCTTTATAACGAGGATATTCTGTGCCATATCCATTGACAAAAAGCCCTCTCTGAGTACTCTTTCGTATTTCTTTGAGAGATTCTCAGGTGCATCCGTTATCACGGCGTACTTCTGTCTGCCGCCTGCGGTAGGAATCTTTGTGAGCTTAAGCTCCCTGATATCCCTGGATACTGTGGCCTGAGTCACGCGAAAACCATCTTTTTCAAGAAGCGCAGACAGCTCATCCTGCGTCTCTACCTCATTCTTTTGGATTATCTCAATTATCTTGGATTGTCTGTTTGTTTTCATGTCCTGTCACCTCATAAATATTATTCGTAACTATTCATTATAACAATCCCTATCTGTGTTATGAATAATTTCCCATCTTTTTGCGGAGTATCTCCAAAAAGCTTCTCTGGTGAAGCTTGCAAATCTTTGTATAATTGGCTGCCTTGGAAATAACAAAACGGTCTCCTACAGCAAGCTCTGCCGTGGTATCACCATCATAGCTGACACACGCCAGCTCATCGTTTTGCTCCCTGCGGCTTAGAATCTCTATCTCTATCTCATCATCGCCTGAAAGCACAATGCTCTTTGACGTAAGATTGTGAGCATTGTTCGGTGTGAGCAGTATCATATCGCCCCTCGGATCCACAATAGGACCTCCTGCCGACATACTGTAGCCTGTAGAGCCTGTCGGAGTCGCAACAATGATGCCGTCGGCATGGTAATTATTTAAAAACTCACCGTTTACATACACATTGAGGCTTAAAATCTGTAAATTGCCCTTTCTGTGGATGACTATATCATTTAATGCCACTCTTGAGGTCTCACTGCCTCTTTTATGCCCTGTGAGCATGATGCGGTCCTCTGTCATGTATTTATCGGCCATAAGTGAATCAATGGCATCAAATACCGTGGCTTCCTCCACCTCACACAGATAGCCGAGGGTGCCGAGATTTACTCCCATAAGCGGAATCTCAAGTGTCTCCACCCTTGTAGCCGCACGAATCAGGGTACCATCACCGCCGAGCACAAGAATACACTGCGTATCCTGTGGTATATCCTCAAGCTCAAACTCGTTGTCGGATATTGCCTCGACATTGCTCATAAGCCCCTTTGCCGTGCCTCCCTTTTGCTCTATGTATGCCACTATTTTATTTGTAAGTGCAAAATCCCTGTCCTTATAGGCATTTGCTATCACAACAAAATGTTTCATAGTCTATTTCCTGTCCAGCTCTCCATGTGCGGCCTCGACCACACTATGAATATCCACTGAATCCTCCTTTATAGGATCATCTGTCTTTTTGATATGCACGAGGTACTCTATATTGCCCTCCGGTCCCTTGATTGGCGAATACTCAAGGTCCAACACGCTAAATCCGTTTGAAAGTGCAAAGGATATGATATTGCTTACTACCTCCTCATGCACGCTCTTGTCACGGACCACGCCCTTTTTGCCGACCTTTTCCCTGCCTGCCTCAAACTGTGGCTTGATGAGACAAACCATCTCACCACCGTCCTTTAACAGCGCTCTTGCAGGGCCTAACACCTTGGTCAGTGATATGAATGACACATCAACCGATGCAAAATCAAGCTCATCATCTATATTCTCCGGTGTCACATACCTGATATTGGTCTTTTCCATGCACACCACACGCTCATCCTGACGCAGCTTCCATGCAAACTGTCCATATCCGACATCCACGGCATACACCTTTTTAGCACCGTTTTGGAGCATACAGTCTGTAAAACCGCCTGTTGAGGCACCTATATCCATACACACCTTGCCATCCATCGTGATATCAAAGTGCTTCATAGCCTTTTCAAGCTTTAGCCCGCCACGGCTCACATACTGCAGTGTCTTTCCATGAATCTCTATATTGCAGTCATCGGGGAATGTGCTCCCGGCCTTATCCTCACGGTTGTTATTTACAAAAACATTGCCCTCCATAATCATGGTCTTTGCTTTTTCCCTTGATGGTGCAAGGCCTCTGTTTACAAGTAATACGTCTAATCTTTCTTTCATACTGTATGTTACCTCTATCTATAATGCTGCTATTATGCGCTTAGCCACCGATTCGGCATCCACATGCAGCTCCTTTTTGAGCACCTCGACATTGCCATGCTCCACATAGCAGTCAGGAAGTGCAATATTTAGCACCTCAAGAGCAATGCCGTTAGTCTTGACATACTCCGTCACATGCTCACCAAAGCCGCCGCTTTGCACGTTTTCCTCCATGGTCACAAGCAGGCTGTGTTCAGCCGGCAGCTCCTTTATTGCTTCCTTATCAAAAGGCATTGCAAAACGCGCATTGATAAGTGTAGCAGAAATTCCCTCTGCCTCAAGCAGCTTTACCGCGTCAACAGCAGTCTTTACCATACTGCCGAGTGCCATGATAGCCACCCTGCTTCCTTTTTTGATAAGCTCACTCTTTGCAAGCTCTACCGGCTGTCTGATTTCCTTGAGACCGTCATAGGCTGTACCCCTTGGGTATCTGAGTGCAATCGGACCGTCATATGCCACCGCAAATTTCATCATATCGGACAGCTCCCACTTATTCTTCGGAGCCATGATTGTCATATTCGGGATGACCGACAGATATGATATGTCAAATATACCCTGATGTGTCTCTCCGTCACTGCCTACAAGCCCTGCCCTGTCGATTGCAAAGATGACATGCAGATTCTGTATGCACACATCGTGAAGTATCTGGTCAAACGCCCTTTGTAAAAATGACGAGTACACCGCAAATACCGGGATAAGTCCTGCCTTTGCAAGCCCCGCCGCAAAGGTCGTGGCATGTGCCTCGGCTATTCCCACATCAAAAAATCTATCCGGGAAATTGCGGTGGAATCTGCGAAGCCCTGTTCCATCCGCCATGGCAGCCGTTATCGCAACTACCTTTGGATTTCTCTCGCCCAGCTTCTTCATGACTGTTGAGAAAACATCTGTGTAATTGGCCTTCGTGCGCTTATTCTTTGGAAGCCCTGTCTCTATAACAAACGGCTCTGCACCGTGAAATCTAGAAGGATAACGCTCAGCCGGGCCATAGCCTGCTCCTTTTTTCGTGAGCACATGCACAAGCACCGGACCATCCACACGCTTTGCCTCATCAAACACACGGCACATTTCCTTTATATCACTGCCATCCACAGGTCCCAAATAGATGATGCCCATCTCCTCAAAGAACATACCCGGAATAAAAAGCTGCTTTATGCTGCTCTTTGTATTCCTGATATGCTTTACCATACGCTCTCCGTAGATCGGTATATGGTTAAGGGAATTCATAACATTATTCTTTAAATCCCTGTATGCATCCGCTGTGCGAAAGCCTGAAAGATACTGGCTGATGCCCCCGACGTTCTCTGAAATCGACATATTGTTGTCGTTTAACACTATAATAAAATTGCCCTTCACGCTTGAAGCGTTGTTGAGCGCCTCATAAGCCATGCCTCCAGTCAGCGCACCGTCTCCGATGACTGAAACCACGTGGTAGTCCTCTCCTGTCACCTGTCTGGCTGTCGCAAGCCCAAGTCCCGCTGAGATAGATGTGGAGCTGTGTCCTGTATTAAAGCAGTCACAGTCGCTCTCATCCGCCTTTGGGAAACCGCTCATGCCTCCATACTGTCTGAGCGATGAAAATCCATCCTTTCTGCCAGTGAGTATCTTGTGTGTGTACGACTGATGCCCTACATCCCACACTATCTTATCCTTCGGCAGATTAAAGCACAGATGCAGCGCCATGGTAAGCTCCACAACTCCGAGGTTTGATGCCAGATGACCTCCTGTCACCGATATGCTCTCTATAAGAAACTGCCTGATTTCATCCTTTAACAGCTCAAGCTCCTCAGGTGTCAGTTTTTTTATATCATTTTCCTTTTGTATCTTTTCTAAAACCATCCTATTTCTCCCGATGGATCAAATATTCAAATAGCTCCTTAAGAAATGCATCGTCGTATCCCAAATCATCAAGCTGCTCCTCTGCCTCCTTGGAGATGCGCTCCACATCAGAAACCGCTTTATCCAATCCCTCAAATGTGACATATGTCGCTTTATTATTTTTCTCGTCACTGCCTACCGGCTTTCCAAGCACCTCAAGTGTACTTGTGACATCAAGCACATCATCCTGTATCTGAAACGCAAGCCCCAGCTTTGCCGCTATCTGCTCCACGCGTGATACCTCATCAGACGATGCGCCTGCCAGAATTGCGCCTATCATCATCGAGCTCTCTATAAGTGCGCCTGTTTTAAGCCTGTAGATAAAGTCAAGTTTTTCCCTTGTGATAGGACAGTCATCGGATTTTTCACTTTCCACATCGACCACCTGTCCTCCGACCATGCCATACACGCCTGCTTTTTTTGCAAGCACTGTAAATGCCCTTGCCACACGCGCATCGGTCACTTCCATGTCAAAAGCCTTTGCTGCGGTCTCATATGCCATGTTTAAAAGTGCATCACCCGCAAGAATGCCCATAGCCTCACCGTACACAGCATGTGTAGTCTTCTTTCCACGCCTGTACTCATCATTGTCCATGGCAGGCAGGTCATCATGCACCAGCGAATATGTGTGTATCATCTCGATTGCTGCCATAAATGGCTCAATCACTGCACTGCTTCCGCCAAACATATGGTATGTCTCTTCCATGAGCATAGGACGAAGCCTCTTTCCACCGGCTCTCACACTATAGTTCATGGCCTCAAAAATAATCCTCTGCTGTCCCTCCTCAGCGGGAAGAAACTTCTCAAGCACATTATTTATATGCTCTACCTTTTGCTGCAGCTCTTCCATGAATTGTGACTTATTTAAATTTCCATTTAAGCTCATCAGAATTCCTCCAGTTGTCCGTCGCTGTTTAGCACAAGCATGGCCTTTTCCATGCCCTGTACCATATCATTGGCACTCTTTACCTCATCAAGCCCCTTCTTGTAGAGCTCAAAGGCCTCATCCAGGGATACATCCGCATTCTCCATCCTCGCCACTATCTGCTCTAAGTGTGCAAAACGCTCCTCGAGTGTCAGTGTTTTTTCATTTTCTTTGTTCATCGTTAATAACCTCCGAAACTACGGCCCTTGCATGACCGTCTATCAGATATATATTTATGTCATCGCCTGCATTGATATCGGATACACTGTGCAGTGCCCCCTTCTTTTCCACCTCGACATACGCATAGCCCTGTGCCAGCTTTTTGGCCGGTGAATATGCATCCAGTGTACCTGAAAGCAGTGCCAGACGCTGTCTGCAATCCGAAAGCCTCTGCTTCATAATCCTTTCAAGTGCATCCTCGATATCTGCCAGACGCCTTTTATTCTCATTTAGTTTATTCTGTGGACTAAGGAAATTAAGTCTTGTTTTAATATGTGACAGCTTTTCCCTGAAAAAATCAATCCGGCCTGTCAGATTTCTGTCCATCCTGCGGCGCAGATTGTCAAGGCGCTCTAACGTCTGTCTGTAGTCACTGACTGCAAGCTCTGCAGCCGCTGAAGGTGTGGGTGCTCTCCTGTCTGACACAAAATCCGCTATCGTCCAGTCTGTCTCATGACCTACTGCCGAGATGATTGGCGTGCGGCAGTCAAATATGGCTCTCGCCACAATCTCCTCATTAAAGGCCCATAAATCCTCTATGGAGCCTCCGCCTCTGCCGACTATTATCACATCAAGATTCATCGCATCCAATGTCTGTATGCCCTTCACTATGCTATTAGCCGCACCCTCTCCCTGCACAAGTGCCGGATAAAGTATGACCTGTACATATGGATTCCTGCGCGATGATACATTCCTTATATCCTGCACGGCCGCGCCTGTCGGTGCTGTAACCACGCCAATACGGCCGGCATACTGCGGAATAGGCTGCTTGTACTCTGCGGCAAACATGCCCATCTCCTCAAGCTCATGCTTTAGCTGCTCGAATTTGAGATACAGATTGCCCTCTCCGTCAAGCTCTATCTTTTTGGCATAAAGCTGATATGCGCCGGTCTTCTCATACACCTCAACGGAACCTGTCACAATAACCTGGTCCCCCTCCTTCATGTGGAAGGAAAGTCCTGCCGCCCTACTGCCCGCAAACATAATAGCGTTCATGGCTGCTCCCGCGTCCTTTATTGTGAAATAAATATGACCGCTCGTGTGATACTTGCAGTTGCTCACCTCTCCCTTTATACTCACCTGTCTGAGCATAAAATCCTGAGCGAACATATTTTTAATATAGCTATTTACTTGCGCTACCGAATATATATTTCTATTTGCCATGTTCAATGCTCTATATCGCTGTTCCTCTTAAGCTATGCAAACTTTGCAAGCACTCCGTTTACAAATGCACCTGACTCATCTGCACCATACTTCTTTGCAAGCTCAACAGCCTCATTTATTGAAACCTTTGTAGGAATATCGTCCTCAAACTTTATCTCATAAACTGCCAATCTGATAATTGCCAGATCAACCTTTGCCATACGATTGGTCTTCCAGCCTGTAGACTTCTCATCGATGAGTGCATCAAGCTCTGCCATATGCTCAATAATCGCACTGCATTTTTCATCAATATACTGTCTTTCCTCGTCTGTAGGATTTGTAAGCTCATCATTTAAAAGCTCCATCTGCTCTGCAAGCTCAGACTTGTCATGAAACTCAACCCTGAAAAGCATCTTAAAAACGTTTTCTCTTATCTTGCTTCTTGTCATTTAAATTCCTCTCGTGAATAATATTTTATATAAATTAAGGATGTCTGTACGACATCCTTAATTATACTACATTTGTGATCATTTAAAAAGAACTATTTAATTCTCTCCCATATCAACACTTGCTATACGAACATTGATAGTAGCCACAGAAAGCCCTGTCATTGTCTCAATTGCAGACTTAACCTTCTCCTGTACCTTTGTAGAAACCTCAGGGATGCTGTATCCATAAGCAATATTGAGTGCTACATCAACCACTACCTCATTGTCTGCTATCTCAATCTGAATTCCCTTTGAGAGATTCTTCATACCGAGCCTGCTGACAATCTCGTTTGTGATATTGCCTGCCATGGAGCTTACTCCCTCAACCTCAGTGGCAGCAAGACCTGCTATGATAGCTACAACCTCATCTGCTACCTTGATCTCGCCAGACTCATCTGATTTGATATTTATTGTGTTTCTATTCTCTGCCATGTCCATGTTCCTCCTTAACCGGCTATACGGTCTGTCCCTTTGCCACGTAAACCTGGAATGAGTCATTTCCCGTAAGTGATCTATTTCTTGATACGCGAACATTCTTGTCTGTGATCACGTACTCCAGATTGGCGCCATCCTCAATTACCGTATCCTGTAGCAGGATGCAGTTCTTGACCTTTGCATTCTTTCCTATCTTGACGCCTCTTGATAGGATGCTGTTTTCCACGGTACCCTCGATGACACAGCCATCAGCAACCATAACATTCTTGGCTTTTGAGCCATTTATGTATCTTGTAGGGTTATCATCCCTGATCTTTGTATAGATAGAATTGCCACTCTTAAACAATGCTTCCCTGTTATCCTCATCAAGAAGCTTCATATTCTCCTCGAAATAGCTCTTCATATCTGTAATCTGTGAAGCATAGCCTGTGTACTCATATGCCTGGATATTGAGTGAATCAGTGTTTGCAGCCATCAGATCCCTTGTAAAATAAGAATAACCATGTACAAAAGCGTCATCCACTATTCTAATGAGCTTCTCCTTCTCCATGATATAGATATTCATGCCAAAGTTTACCTTGCCCATATCCATGGCATTGATATATATCTTTTTGATACGTCCATCATCTATATCAAATGTATAGTACATCTCATCATTGTTGCCGTTTGGTCTTAGGAATACCTTCGGTACCTCCTGCTTGCGGTACATTGCAGTGATATCAGCCCCTGTGTTCTTATGTGCCTCAATCAGCTCCCTGAAATCAAAATTGAATACATAGTTGGCATCAGCCATGATAACATACTTCTGAGTACACTTTCTCAGATAGCCCTTAAGGCTTTCGATTGCCTCAACACGGCCCTCATACACCTTAATCTGCTTCTGTGCATAAGGCGGAACTATATTGATACCACCATTTTTTCTTGCCAGATCAAACTCCTGACCTGAGCCCAGGTGGTCCATCAGAGAGTGATAATTTTTCTTAACTATGAGAGATATATTGTCGATTCCGCTATGTACCATGCTCGAAATCAGGAAATCGCAGAGTCTGTAACGACCTGCAAACGGTATGGAAGCCATAAGTCTCTCGGATACCATCTCAGGAATGAGGGCATCATAGCTGTTTGCAAAAATAACGGCCAAAGCCTCTTCGTTGTTCATATTTAGCATTGTTCCTGGTCCTCCTCAACATCATTATATACCATTGCCTTTGGTCCTATAACCGCTCTGTCGCCAATTGTAACTCCCGGTGCAATTGTAGCAACATCACCTGTCACGTCCTCCGCCGGCTTTTCTCCAATAACTGCATCACAGCCTACTGTAACGCCCTCTGCAACTATACAGTGTGTGACCTTAGCGCCTCTTTTTATCACAGTATCACCCATGACAACTGCATCCTCTACCACAGCGCCCTCTTCTACGATGACACCGCCAAAAAGAATTGAATGCTTTACTGTGCCCTTCACTACACAGCCATCGGTAATCATAGAGTCTGTAACCTCTGCGCTGTTGCCGATGAAATGTCCTGTATGGCCGCTGTTACGGCTGTATATCTTCCAGTTTTCATCAAACAGGTTGATACCGCTGTGCTCAGGATCAAGCACCTCCATGTTTGCCTCCCAGAGTGCAGGTATTGTTCCTACATCCTTCCAGTAGCCGTTAAAGTGATAAGCATACATCCTGCGGCCATCCCTCAAAAGGTTTGGAATGATATTGTTACCGAAATCATTCTCTGAATCCGGATCATTTTCATCCTCGATAAGATACTTCTTAAGTATATCCCAATTGAAGATATAAATACCCATGGATGCAAGATTAGACTTAGGATTCTTTGGTTTCTCCTGAAACTCTGTGATCTTGTCGTCATCATCTGCTACCATGAGACCGAAACGTGATGCATCCTCCCATGGAACCTCCATAACCGCTACAGAAAACTCAGCATTTTTCTCCTTATGGAACTTAAGGAAATCGCTGTAGTCCTGCTTACAAATCTGATCTCCTGAAAGTATGATAACATACTCAGGATCATATCTCTCGATAAATGCAATATTCTGATAAATCGCATTGGCTGTTCCCTTGTACCAGTCTGAGCCTGAAGCCTTCTGATACGGTGGCAGCACATGCACTCCTCCATATAATCTGTCAAGATCCCATGGCTGTCCATTTCCTATGTACTCATTCAGCACAAACGGCTGGTACTGTGTCAATATACCAACTGTATCTATGCCTGAATTAACACAATTAGAAAGTGGAAAATCAATAATCCTGTATTTGCCTCCAAACGGAACTGCCGGCTTTGCAAGTTTCTGCGTCAGTGCATAAAGTCTGGAGCCCTGACCACCGGCAAGAAGCATCGCAACTAGCTCTTTTGCCATATTAAAATCCCCCTTGTTTAATTTCATTAAATTTTTGTTAGCTTTTGCAATTATTTTGTTTTTTTATAATGGTTTATAGTTATATTTTACCACATTTTAGCATTTATGCAATTCAAAATTAACTAAAAAATACTATAATTTTTGTCATTATTTTCCAATTATCTCGCGGTTGTTTATGAACTCGTACGGCACTTCCTGGTACACATAATAATTTTACCAGCTTTAGTATAAAAATGCCCTACAAGTGCTGATTTTTCAACATTCTGTAAATTGAGAGTGTGTACTACTACACACTTACTACACACATTTTCTTCTATATTCTATGATTTTGTTGTCGGTGCTAACGATTTTTTCAATGTCGGCAAACGACTTTTCGGGTGTAACATGTGTATACAAGTCCATTGTCATTTTCAGTGTTGCATGACCCAAATATGATTGAACGACTTTCGGCTCTATGCCTGACTCAAAACATCTTGTCGCAAACGTATGCCTGAATGTGTGACCACTAAAAAATGGAAATTCATCGTCACTGCTCTTTGTATCATTTATCCGTCTTACAACTGAACGTATAGAGTCGCTGTATATAACCGAATTAATTGGTGTGTTAAACCTTGTAACAAACAAATATTCGTTCTGTTCTTTAGGCCTGCGTGTCGAAACTATCTTTTTAAGCTCAAATTGTTTCGTCAGATATTCCTTGCACACACTGTTAATTGGTACGTGTCTGTAACTCTGCTTGGTTTTTGGTGGCTCAACATGAAATGTCTTGCCTTTATCTTCAAGGTATTTCTGATACACAAGTGTCTTATTAACATCAATATACCCCTCGTCCATATGTATATCTGCAATCGTGAGTGCAAACAGTTCTCCTGGGCGCAAGCCTGTATTAACTGCCACATTATACATGTTGTCGTAAAATGTGCCTTTACATGCTTCAAAAAACTCGCTCTGTTGCTCTACTGTCAATGCAAAAGCATTAACTTCTTTGTCTGCTCTCAGCTTTACACCTTTCGCCGGATTCTTAATCATCAGGTCATCTTCCATAGCTCTACTGAACATGTCATTTAAAATAACCTTGATTTTGCTCTGTCTCTCATACTTATAGTTATCGTCAAAAGCTTTGTCGATAAGTAGCTGTACATCTGACTTGCGAATAGATGTTATTTCGTGGTTTCCTAAGTATGGTGAAATGTTCTTCTTATATATATGCGTGTACTCCCTAATGGTATTGGGGCGCACCCTCTTTTTCTTGTATACATTCATCCACCTGTCAAACCACACATCAAGGGTAATGCTGTCTCTAACACTTGTGAATTGTTGATTGTCGGTCACTGCTTTACTAAGTTCTTTTCGCAGTTCTGACAACTTGCTGTTGTAAATTGTCTTGCTCTTGCCGAACCTATCTTTATATCTGCCCTGATAAAGTCCGTCCTTACGCTGGGTTATTCCGACTCCCAGCTCTTTTCCTCTCAAATCCTTTCCCATACTGATTTATGGCTCCTTTCAAAATCAAAAGCCATTATATGATAATTTCTATATTACTACATAATGGCTCATAATTCAATATATCTATATGCTATCTGTCTTTTCGAGGTATTTCTCAAACTCCTTGCGCTTAACTAATCGCTTGCCTCTCCCAACAAAAAGCACAAAAGGGCACGAGGGACTATTAAGCATATCATTGATTCTGTTAATTCCGATATTGCTGTATTCCGCAGCTTCGTCAATCGTCAGCGCTACCTTTTCCCATATTGGCACTTTGTTAATCATTGCCTGACTCCTTTCTATCTTTTCTTTAATGTCTGCTACTCTCCGGGAAGTGGTTGTTTTCGAGATTAATAGTCTCTGTGATACCTCTTCAAGGCTTTTATCAGCAACTAGCAACTCAAAAACTTCCGCTTCCTCATCGGTGAAATTGGCATTTTTCATAATTTCTTCAAGTTCCGGCTTAGTAAGTTTTGAAAACTTCATAAGCCTATCTCCTATTCTTCGGTTTTGCTTGCACTGTGTATACAAGTATTTGAGTATCGGCATGAGCTGTTGCACGGCTTGTTGTCCTCGTATACACATTGCCTTTCAATCGGCTCTATATCACTTATAGTTCTGCTATTCATCTTATCATCACTTCCTTTTTATACTGTTCTGCCATATATTGTCCGTAGCTCATGCCCTTACTCTTGGCAATCTCACAGATTTCCGCAAGTTTGTTTTTCTTAATGGGCTTTCTTTTAAGTCTTTTCTTTTCTCTGATTTTTCTTAATTCCGTAGCTCTCTGCTGTCTATGTGCTTCGCAACACGTGTTTTGGTTGGCTGCGGTCGGTGTAAATATCTTGCTACAGACTACACATTTAATTGGTTTGTAGTGTTTCATTGTTTGCCTCTCCATATTTCTTCATCAAGAATATACTGTCTGATAAATCTATCTGCGTACTGTGGGTGTATCATTGACCTTGCCGTTTTCTTATTATTTGCCCCTGTTTTTACATAATGCTCTTTAGCCATTGCTCTTATAGCGTCCTTACATTCGATAGCGTTATAACTAATTGGCTCAAAAATAAGATTGTTCTGTGGTTCACAATTCAAAAACCAATATTGCGTAGGCTTTTTAAAGTAATCTCCGCTATCTCTTCTATCTCTGTCAATTACCGCCGGGGAATAACACCAATACCGCCTTAAAAAATGTTCTTCTGAATAAGGATTCTCCATTACTAGTTTTAATCCTTTTCTCGTGCAAACAATAAACATTTTGTTTACCAAATCATACATAAGTGAAACTTCTTTAAGCAAATTCATATCAAATTCGCATTTTTCTTCTAAAGACCATTTTTTCTGACTTGCCGACTGCCCTCTGAACCACAGCATTATCTGATTTTCAAATCTTATGCAAGGGAAAAATGCAAATATCAAATCATCAGGGCTTATCTTATCGAACAAACTCGGCTCGCCTTGATACCCCCCTCTATCTCTTTAAAAAGGTCAGTAACATAGTCGGTTTCGTTAAATTCATTCTGAATATCATAGTCGTAGGCTTCAATTCCATACTTTTTGAAAGCATTTTTGAATGTGCCTGACTGTTCAAATAAACAATGTACTATCATTCTAAATCCACCAAAAGGAAACCTCGGTTTTATGTCGCGACAACCTATTCCTTTCTGATAAATTAATTAATGTTTAATATTTTCACTACACCACTGCTCTTGTATCTCATCATCGGCCTTGTCTCGTCCATGGATGTCGTACCACGCAAGCACTACCTCCGCCAGACCGATTATACCGAATACTATGAGGGCAGTGTATACTACTGTTGTTATGTCGGCCATTCTTCATCACTCCTTAGCCTTAATATTCAAAGTGTTTTCAATCTCCCTCAAACTTTCCTGTACATCTGCAATCTGCAAATAACTAAACGGACTGTCGCAACCGCTGACATAGTGATTGATTTCAACACATTTTTGATGGACTAATTGTTTTAGTTCGATTGCGAATTTTCTTTTTTCTTTTATTGCTTCACTCGCTGTCATGTTATCCCTCGATTCCCGCAGTTTTGCTGTAAAGTCCTAGCTTTTTCATTTTTTTAAGAAAAAGCTTCATTTCATATCCTGTAAGGCCAACATTAGTGTTTCCAATCTTCTTTTCGTCCATCAAGTCTCTGTCATACGACTGTAAAATATGACGGCCTGAAGCTTTATGCCAAATATCAACGCGCTGCCAATAATTGTACTTTGTATTGTAGCGTTCATATTGAGCACCATGCTTATCTTCACAGATTTTGTTGAATCCAATCTCTTTTAATTTTTCGTCTACGCTTTTAAATATTCTCATATTCTCTCCTATTCTGCTTCTGATTGAAGCCAATTTAATATACACTTCTTACACACCCCTACATTATCTGCATAAGGACACTCGTCTATATGCATAACTTCAAGGCAGCTATCAAATAATGTATCTGCTAACTCTTCATCCGACATATTCCTTATCCTGTCGGCATTGGTGTGTTTACTATCACATCTGCAACAAGGCTCATTCTCTTTTGAATTGCTGTTGCGCCGGCAGTTACAAGAGGCAGAATTAACTAACCCCAAAATTTCATCGCAAAGGTCAAATATCTTTTCAGAAACCTCAATATCTTCACAACCGCCAATCGCTATTTCTTTGATTGCTTGTAATTTATCTCCTATTGCTAAACTATTCATTTTCTCTACCTCTCTTTAACTGTTCCACCAAGCAAACAAGACGTTCTATTCCGACATAATCGCAATCCGGAAGAGAATTTAATAAATCATCAAGTGCTTTACTGTAGACGTCATAATATAGTGATGTGCCAACGTTATCTGCTACGATTTCCGTTTCTTCCAAATTCATTCCTGTACTCATTCTCCACCCCTTAATTCTTTCAGTTTCGCTTCGGCTTCTGATTTGTTCAAAAATACCGACTTGCCGATTTCACTTTCTGCAAAACTTCCTATGATACTTCCGCTCGAGTTTGTATAATAGAATACGACTTCTTTTGTTGTAACAGGTTCGCAAATGTATTCTTCGCATTCACCAAACGAAAAGGCTGTTATTGTATATGCACAAGGTCTGCCATAGTCATTATCCCATACTATATCTCCCACCTTGCAAGGCAACTTGATAAGTCTGCCCTGTTCCTCTAAGTCCTCGTAATTTACAAGTTTTTTAACCATATCTTCAACAATTCCGCAATCGCAGTCCTTGGTAATGCATCCAATGCAATGCTTGTTATATGGAATTATTCTTCCTATACGAGAAATTTCTCCATAGTTTCTATTCGTTAATCTCTCCATTACTGCTCCTTATCCGGAAGTTTAGCTAGTTCGCATACTGTACATATCTGACCACTCCATGATGTTGTTCCATGATTCCAAGCGTAAACTCTCCCATTCTCATATTTCGCAAAATGCCTTTTAACCCACTGGTGAATACCACTATACGTTACCAGTATTGGTGTATCAACTGCAACTTTTGACCAGTCAACAGGCGGTTCAACATATTCGCTATTCGCCCATTTTTTCATTTCGTTCCTGCCGCAACCCTTGTCTAAAGCATAGAACAGGCAATCTCCACACGGCAATTCTTGGCACGCTATTGGCTCCAATGTTGCTTTGTTAATTGCCGTCAAGTTACCATTACAAGCAATATTCAAAATCTTTTCCGCAAATTTCTCTCTATTTGTCATAGTTTGACGCCCCTTTCCCATAATCCGGCATATGTTTGAATCTCTCGTACGCCTTATTGTCTCTGTGTCTTCCCATGTAGGCTTTCTGCCTATCGTCTCTCATCTGCTTTATGTGAGCATTTTGAGTACTGTCGTTATCCCATGCGTAAGTCATTAATCAATCACCTTTATGTACCTTTCATCAACGTAATTAACTTCATCAGCAAGGCATTGTGCCACCTTCGGCAATGTCAAGCCGAATTGATTAAATTTATACAACGTGTCGATTAAGTCCCTAAATTCTGCGATAAACTCTTTAATTTCCTTGACCGACAATTTAAACATCAATTTAAGTGCCGTACATGCTAAAACCATGTAGCTGTATGCAGTGTCATTTAAGAGCTGTCTCGTGTCGTTTATCGTAAGCGGATTATTTCTCTGATAAATCCTAATCAACTGTTGCATTGGGATTAAATTAATCTCTTTCTGCACATCAATGCCGTATCTCACTTTCAAAAGTTCGGCAAGCGTTTTAGTTTTCATTTCTTTTTCACTCTGCGCTCTTTCAAGGTACTCATTTATGGTTCTTTCAAGCCTTACAATGCGCTTATTACCAAATCCATGGTGTAAATACAGTACATAGTAGCCTAAGTCCATAAAGTCTGTAAAAGACCGCCTTACGAGCTTTCTACGGCTATTACTGTTTTTCAGCGTAACTTTTTCGCACTTTGTCCATGTAAAATCCGGCTCTTTGTGCTTTTTCTTTGGTTTCAGTTTGTTGCTCATATTTCTTCATTCTTTCTTCAAGTTCTCGTTTTGCCCTAATGAAACAGGCTTCGGTAGTTTCTTCTGTGACTTTTACAATCTCTTTACCGTGCCACCGGATAGTTATTTTTGCTTCCTTGCTATTGGCTTTGTAAATCATTTGCAAGTCATATTTTCTTTGCAGTGGTCGGTAAAAATCGTAAAAATCTTTCAAGGCGTCCATTGTGAATTCCTTTCTTTTATCTTCTGCCGTGCTATGTTTGCCTTTTCACAAGTCGCATTCTTAACGTTTTGCTGATAGTGTTTTTCGCAGACCTTATATCCGGGTTTTACCGGATTATCGCAGAAAAAACATAGTCCTTGTTCATATCTGCCGGTTCTTTCAGGCATTTTAACGTGTGCCCTTCTCATTGTTTCTCTGCAAAATGTGCAAGTGGTATGCCCCGGATCTGCTTTTCTCTTACGACAGCGTGTGCATATGCCATTTTCCTTGTCTTTTTCGTATCGTGCTTTTCGCCATGCCTTTTGTCGCTCATTGTATTTTTTTACATCAGCAGTGCGTATCTTTGACATGGCTTCGGCTGATTTTGCCCTACACTCAACACAGCTTTTTTCATCACCATATAGCAAGTTTTTACCACACCTAGGGCAAACACCAACCGCCTGTAATTTTTTATAAAGCTCTCGGCCATATGCTGTACGTTTGCTGTTACATGCCGTGCAAACCACGCCTTCTCTATCAAGTGGTTTTCCACAAAGCACGCAAAGGTTACTGGCTTTTCGTACTTCATATCTTTGCCTTGAATACTTGTCTTTTATCATTTTTCGCTAGGAGTAAAACATGTTTTAATTGGTCGACCAAAACCTCTTTACCTCCTATCTTTTCATCTGCTCGATACGTTCCTTAATTTCTTTTGGCATTGGAATACCTTTAATTGGCTTATTTTGGCTTTTATTATCTTCAAGCGATAATTTTATCGTCTGTTGATTTTTAGAGCCGATTTGAGCCGAATACGAGCTTCTATTGGTACTTTCAATCAATGCCTGTATATCCTTTGGCATTTTTTGATATTCCTTTGCTCGATTAACAACTGTCCTGTAGGTTCTCATAAAATTTGACTGGACTACGTTTTCAATACTCTTACTGTCCGTCAGTGCCCAGTTTCTAAGATTATCAGGACTTCCGACAGCCTTTTGTACGAGTGGTGGTAACTTGTTAAATTCTTCAACTGCACCATAATAGCCATTTCGTAGTGCCCTACTAACAAGGAACCATGCTTCCATTTCGTTAAGTTCCTGTGGGGTTTGAACCTCATGCAGTTTGTTAATTAGCTGTCCGATGCTCGGTGCAAATCCGCTTGTATCGGAATGTACGTAAGTTTTCAATGCCATAGATATTTGACTGTAGCTGTATTCTTCCAACATCATATTCCACACATCTACTGTCTCTGATAAATTGCTCGGCTTGTAATTGGGGTAGCAATCACACATTATGCGAATGATTCTAACTGTCTCGTCTCTTGTCATTTCTCCACCTCATACATTGTCCCAATCAATGGTGCCTTTGCTAGCTGAATGTGGCTCGCTGTCTTTTAGTGCAAACAGCCCTTGCCAACAATGGTCTACTGATTGATTAAGAATTTTAACAGCCAAATCGTTATCACCCTTTGAAAGTCTCTCGATAGTGTTCATAGCTCGGTGTAATGCCATTTCGGTGCATATCGGCTTCTTAATCTTCTTTCGCATTGTCAGATATTCCTGAAAAGCACTCTCTAGCATTTCATCATCAGGGTAGTAGACAGTTTTCTTTTTAGATATTGATTTATCAATATCTTTTTCTTTTATATCCTTATCTTTACTATCCTTAACTATACTTACCTCACCTTTACTTACCTTACCTATACTTTCCTTACCTACGGATACATCTTGTATACATTTTGTATCCATTTTGTTTACATCAAGCGTATATGCCTTATTTTTCTTTAATCCCAACATTGATTTTTCTTCAACATAATCAGTAGGTCTGTATCTGTCTGCCTGTATGTAATTGTGCATTTTCCAATGCTTAATCACAATTACACCGCTTTCAAATAAGAGCACAAACGATTTTGCAAGCAATAGTTTAAAATCATCATCAGAAGCACCACACATTCGCTGTATTTTCTTAGGATTATTAACAAATCCATCATCGTCAGCATTCATGGATAGGTGAAAGTAAAGCATTTGAGTACTGCTCGGCATATCGAGAAAAGCGTCACTTTCAGTTATTTTTTTAGCAAACATTCTACGTTCTGCCATTTAATTAATCTCCTATTTTCCTCAAGTTTCGGTTGATGTATTTTAATCTTTTTCCTCAAAATTCACGCAAGGAACATCAAGTAAGCAACCACACTTTTCGATTTCTTCCGCTCCCCAATATGTCTTGTATCTGTAAGAGTTTTTACATTTAAAGCAGAAATCCTTGCCACCATTCAGCTTGTAACTTGTCTTTTCGTACTCTAACTTTTTGCCAAGACTTTCATTTATCCTTTTGAGTTCCTCAACCTTTTTCTGCGATTTCTCAAAATCTTCAATGAGTTTGTTGTATTTCTTCTTACTTAAAATCTTCATTCTGAATCACCCGCTTTCAGCAAATCCATAAATTTTTTATACTGTTTCTGCGATACCTTAAATCCTGTTTTTGTTAGTGAAAATCCTATTTCTGGTGGAATATGCCCCACAACTTGACCTTCATTTACTTCACTTGGTTTTATATACTTCTTGCCAATTACGCTTTTCTCTACAAGTCCTAATCCAACAAGTTTTCTAATTGATTTTCTAACCTCATAAGTAGAAATATTGAGCCTGTTGGAAATTTCAACTGTCGATACAACAATTGAGTTTTTTGAATATGAACTAATCCCCTTTCCTTTTTCAATTTCAAACATAGTGTCTAATATCGCCATTTCTTGAGTACCTACGCTTTTAATTGCAGCATCGGTTTCGTTGACATATTGCCATTTGGCCCCACCAGCATGACTGTAATTACCTTTGCAACACTCTCTTATATTATTCGCCTTTATTCCTGTTTTTCTTTCTGCTTCATAACTATTTTGATAGACAATATTTGTATTCACACATATAACAGGCTTTTGATTATATGCATTGTTTCTTGTCTTTAGTGCCCTCCTATCGGTTGCAGTTCCGTAATTCACATTGTATTTACATGTGCACCATTCAAGATTATTAACATTGTTATTGCTTGGATTTTCGTCTTTGTGATTTACTTGAGGCAAATTATCGGGGTTGGGTATAAATGCCTCTGCAACCAATCTGCGTACGGCAACAGTCTTGTGCTTCTTGTTTTTATAAAGAACAACCTGCTTATAAGGCATTCCGGAAGTTTTCTTATTTCCTTGTTTCAATATTTTCCCTTTAAAATGATACAAAGAATCATCACTAAAAGCCGTTTTTCCAATAGTTGTCCGATCAACACTTCTGACTCGACCGAAACTTGATACCTCATAAAGGTTTTCATATCCGACAACGCTTTTCCAAATCTCATTCATTTCCAGAATCTCCTTTGCAATAATTTAAAAACTCCAAAAATTTATTCAGTGCTTTTTCTTGGTTTTTGTTAGGAGGTTCGGATTTAGTCTTATAGTCAAGGTGCAATTCAAATAAATGCGCAACTTCTTTTGAGGCTTTTTTATATCCTTGCTGTACGCCCTGCATATAGCCTTTAGGCGCTTTTCTTTCTCCTATTGAACCACTAGCTCGATTTTCTCCTTGACCGCCTAAACTGACATTTCTAAGCTGATAGCCTTTATCAGCATATAGCTTGATGTAGTATTTTTCTTTCTCGTCAAGCTGACTTTCGGGGAAATTCAGAAATTCAACTCGCCAACCATAAGGATTTTTCTCTTTGTCGTACAGCTTGTGTTTACGTAAGCTAAGGTCTATGTGCTGTTCGTAACCTACAAGGTGGCTTGCCAATCTGCTAAGTGTATGTACCGCCTGTCCGATATACGCATACTTAAATCCGTTTTCATCTTCTCGGAGTAGGAAGTAAATCCCACTCCTGTCATTCAGCTTTGGATTCAGCTTTAATAACCGCTTTTTATTCTCTTGTTCTATTGCCTTGGCTCTTGCTATGTTCTGATAATTCAATGTTTCCACCTCTCTTTACAATATCAATTGCCGTCTGCATAGCAACCTCATTTATAGCGTTTTGAATTTCGAGTTTAATTCTCTTTTCGATATATGCTTCCGAATCTCGCAATATTAGTATCATCTGACCAATACCCGAATGTATCATTATTACCGTAGGCTCTGACGCTTACTACAGCTCCGTCCATTCCGTCAGCAATGAAATCATCCGTAT
>OGQG01000922.1_pt1 | contig 25789 bp, 19 predicted proteins | sample 1553201 | NCBI WGS metagenome assembly OGQG01 (sample SAMEA2579925, study PRJEB22360) | human gut metagenome | biome: human gut; feature: human-associated habitat; material: faeces | place: Denmark | collected 2008/2010
GGAATTCGTTCATTTGCACATGCAATACTGTTCATTTGCAAACAGTATTTTAAAATGTGCGGCATTTCCATTCCTTACATCTGCCAGGAAACCAACGGTAAATTTTTATTCCGGTAAAAACAGTTTTGTGGAGTTGTTTCCGTCAGAAGCGGAATTATCGCTGCCATCACTGCTGCTTCCGTCTGAACTTGTCTCAGAGGAAGTTTCGCTTTCGGAAGAAGTCTCACTTTCAGAGGAAGCGGTTGTATTTCCATCTGAGCCGGATGTGCTGTTTGAATCCGTGGTGTTTCCGGATTCGGTGGTGCTGTTTGTATCGGAATTATCTCCGGAAATGCTGTTTCCGATCTGATTGCTCAGTTCTTTGACTTTTTCTTCGATTCTGGTCTTCTCACTGTCTTCGGCCGGTGTCGGCTGATAGTTGTTGAATGTGCTGTCGGAAGAAATCGTGCAAGGAATGATGGAATTCGTTGTTTGGGTCAGCTCTTTGCCTGCACTGAAAGTAAAGGTCGGCTGGAAAATAACGGTATCCATGTCGTCCGGGTACATATTTACACCATCGCAGAAGCTTCCCAGGCTGTAGAAGATCGTTCTTCCATTATAAACTTCCATACCCTGCAGAACGTGAGGATGATGTCCGACTACCAGATCTGCCCCTGCATCAATCGCTGCGTGTGCCAGTGTTGTCTGGTCACTGTCTGGTGTTGTCTCGCCGTTCGCTCCCCAGTGGAAATTTACGATGATCAGGTTTGCACCCTGTTCTTTTACTGCATTGATATCATTTGTCAGCTGTGTCCTGCACTCACTTACCTGTTTGTCAATGGCAGATATACCGACAAGTCCGACCTTGATGCCTTTGATCTCAAGAACAGAGGTATTGTCGTTGCCAAAAGTCGTGATCCCTGCATCTTTCAGAGTGGTCTGTGTTTCGGTCAGACCGGCGGTTCCGTAATCTTCGGTGTGATCGTTGGCAAGGTTGACAGCCTCGATCGAACTGTTAGAGAGTGCGGAAACATAGGAAGGATCTCCTTTATAAACATCGCTCTTGCTGGCTGAATTCTCAGCGGTTGTCAGTGCACCTTCCAGATTGATAATGGAAAGATCATCCCCTTCCAGGTAAGATTTCACATTCTGGAAGAAATAATCAATACCATATACGGACTGATAAGCATCAAAATTGTTGTACTGGTCAGAATCCGGAGCAGAGCCAAGAGTGCAGTCACCCATCAGGCTGATCGTGATGCTTGTCTCAGCAGCAAGTGTTTCTTTCGGTGTGGCAGACTCGGTTCCGGTCTCGGACTGAGCTTCGGTTGATAACGTTTCTTTTTCTGCTTTTTTGTGTTCACTGACTGGCGGTATTTTATCAAAAGCCAGCAGTAAAAAAATCAGGGCGGCACAGGCGAAAACACCGAAAAAAGCGATGTTTAGGTACAGCTGCTGCTGTTTGTTACTGCCCCTGTCAGCATTGTGGTTTAATTTGTTTTTATCCATGACTTTGCCCCTTCTGAAAACTTAGTAACTCCCATGGCTGGTTGCTCTATGGTGATTATAGAGGAAAAACAAGAAAAAGTAAACCGTGAAAAAAGAGTGAAAGCAGTTCTTTTTACAAAAGAGCAGAGATTCTTCTTTGGTGCCATGAAAAAAGTAATGGGAGTTAAAACAGGAAGGCAGTAGAAAATATACAGGTGTCTTGACACGTGCAAAGACCAGTAGTATAATGTCGCTCATGGCAAAACAAATCCGTGACAGGAAAGAGGTATAAGAAAATGAATGAATATTATGATGCCATTATTGTAGGTACCGGAGCGGCAGGTCTTTACTGTGCCCTGAATCTTCCAAAAAGAAAAAAAATTCTGATGCTTACAAAGCAGGGGGCGGATCTGTCAGATTCGTTTCTGGCACAGGGCGGTATCTGCATGCTGCGTGGTGAAGATGATTATGAGGACTATTTTGAAGACACCATGCGTGCAGGGCATTATGAAAATAATAAAAGAGCGGTCAATCTGATGATCCGAAGTTCCAACGATATCATCCGTGATCTGCTGTGGAGAAATGTAGATTTTGTGCGTGCAGAGGATGGCGAGCTTGCATTTACAAGAGAAGGTGCACACTCCAGACCAAGAATCCTCTTCCATGAGGACATTACCGGAAAAGAGATTACGCAGACGCTTCTGGATCAGGTAAAGACAAAAGAAAATATTGAAATCTGTGAGTATATGACAATGGTAGATATCATATCGAAAGACAATATCTGCGGCGGTGTGATTGCAATGGATGCAAAAAATAATGTTTATCCGATCCGTTCCCAGTTTGTTGTGCTGGCATGCGGTGGTATCGGGGGTCTTTTCCAGAATTCTACCAACTATCCGCATATTGCTGGAGACGGACTTGGTATTGCAATGAAACATCAGGTGAAATTAGAGCATCTGGATTACATACAGATCCATCCGACAACTTTATTTTCACATAAACCGGGAAGACGTTTCCTGATTTCAGAATCTGTCCGTGGCGAAGGTGCACTTCTTTATGACAAAAACGGTCAGCGTTTTACGAATGAACTGCAGCCAAGGGATCTGCTCAGTCAGGCGATTTTTGAGCAGATGGAAAAGGACGGTACTGATTTTGTCTGGGAAGATATGCGTCCGCTGGGTGAAAAAACGATCATGCAGCATTTCCCGAACATTTATCAGCACTGTATTGAGGAAGGATTTGATCCGAGAAAAGAGCCGATTCCGGTTGTTCCGGCACAGCACTATTTTATGGGAGGTATCCAGGCAGATTTGAGCAGCCGGACTTCCATGCGTGGACTCTATGCCTGCGGTGAGACAAGCTGCAATGGTGTCCATGGAAAGAACCGTCTGGCAAGCAATTCGCTTCTGGAATCTCTGGTCTTTGCAAGACGGGCAGCAGATGATATGATATTTGGAGAAGCACCGGAGATGTGCAGACCGGACCGACTGGATCTGAATCAATATGAAGACCAGAATGTAATTTTGGAAGGGTATCATAAACAAGTGCTGAATGAGATAGAGAGGATGAAAAAAGCAAATGAATAGTATAACTATGAAAATGCAGGCGGATCAGCTGATCCGTATGGCACTGCAGGAAGATATCACAAGTGAAGACGTTTCTACAAATGCAGTTATGCCGACCGAGGTAAAAGGAACGGTAGATCTGATCGCAAAAGAAGACGGAATTATCGCCGGACTGGATGTCTATGCAAGAGTTTTTCAGATGTTGGATGAGAAAACGGAAATTGATTTTAAATGCAAAGACGGTGATGAGGTAAAAAAAGGTGAGCTGATGGCAACGCTTACCGGAGACATCCGTGTACTGTTATCCGGAGAACGTGTGGCACTGAATTATCTGCAGAGAATGAGCGGAATTGCCACTTATACGAGACAGGTTGCAAAACTTCTGGAAGGAAGCAAAGTAACACTTCTGGATACCAGAAAAACGACGCCAAACTGCCGTGTATTTGAAAAATATGCAGTGCGTGTGGGCGGAGGATGCAACCACAGATACAACTTATCAGACGGTGTACTTCTGAAAGATAATCACATCGGTGCAGCTGGAAGCATCACAAAAGCAATCACAATGGCAAAAGAATATGCTCCGTTTGTACGCAAAATCGAGATTGAAGTAGAAACCCTGGAGCAGGTAAAAGAAGCGGTGGAGGCCGGAGCAGATATTATCATGCTCGACAACATGACACCGGAAGCGATGAAACAGGCTGTGGAACTGATCGATGGAAGAGCACAGACGGAATGTTCCGGAAACATTACAAAAGAAAATATTGCACGCATCCGTGAAATCGGAGTTGATTTCGTATCCAGCGGAGCGTTGACACACTCTGCTCCGATTCTGGACATTTCCATGAAGAACCTTCATGCAGTCTGAAAGGAGCTGGGACTATGAATACTGCGGAAAGACGAAATGAAATTTTAAATTTTCTTCAGAATGCAGATGAACCGGTTGCTGCAAGAAAACTGGCGAGCCAGTTTGGAGTCAGCCGCCAGGTGATCGTGCAGGATATGGCAGTGATTCGTGCAGCGACTCCGGGAATTTTATCAACAACAAGAGGATATGTGATACAGCAGGACAGCAGCTGCGTCCGTGAATTTAAAGTTCGTCATGAATCGGATCAGACAGCAGAAGAAATGAATCTGATCGTGGACTGTGGCGGCAGGATCTGCAATATCAGTATCAGCCACAGAGTCTATGGAAGAGTCAGTGCAGAAATGGATATTAGGTCAAGACAGGATGTAAATGAATTTATTACCGCATTGAACAACAGTAATTCCAGTGCACTGAGTAATGCAACATCCGGTTATCACTATCATCTGGTTGAAGCAGCAAGCGAAGAGAGACTGGATCTGATCGAAGAACAACTGAAAAAAGCAGGACTCCTGGCACCGCTTCAGCCATGGGAGCAGAATACAAAACAGGAAGGAAACGAAGAATGACAATAGCAGAAATTCAGCAGGAGATCCTGCGTATGAAAAAAGAACAGGATGTATGTATTCTGGCTCATGCTTATCAAGGTCAGGAAATTCTGGAAGTAGCAGATTATATGGGAGATTCTTACGGACTGAGCGTACAGGCATCCAAAAGCAAATGCAGCGGCGTGATCATGTGCGGTGTGCGTTTTATGGCCGAGACCTGTAAAATTTTAAGCCCGGATAAAAAAGTATGGCTGCCAAACCCTGCAGCCGGATGCCCGATGGCAGAACAGCTTGATCTGGAAGGTCTTCGCACCTTAAAAGCAGAATATCCGGACTATACGGTTGTGGCGTATATCAATACAACATCAGAACTCAAGACAGAATGTGATGTATGTGTGACTTCTTCTTCAGCAGTGGAAATCTGCAGTCATCTGGAAAACGACAAAATCCTGTTTATTCCAGATCCGAACCTGGGACGCTATGTAGCGGAACAGCTTCCGGAAAAAACCTTTGCTTTTTATAAAGGAGGCTGTCCGCGACATATCGTAGTCAGTGCAAAAGATGTCGAAAAAGCAAGAGCAGCCCATTCGGATGCACTGCTTCTGGTTCACCCGGAGTGCCGTCAGGAAGTAGTGGAGAAGGCAGATTATGTCGGTTCTACGACAGGCATCATGGATTTTGCAAAGAAATCCGACAAAGAAGAATTTATCATCGGAACAGAGAACAGCATCGTAGAGCATCTGCAGTTTGCCTGTCCGGATAAAAAATTCTATCCGCTGGCAGTTCCGCTCACCTGCATGAACATGAAGATCACAACACTTATGGATGTCTATAACTGCCTGAAAGGAAGAGGCGGCGAAGAAATCCACCTTCCGCAGAACGTGCTCGAAGGGGCAGGAAGATGCATCAACCGCATGGTAGAGCTTGGTGGCTGATGGGGTAAAATCCGAAGTAAAACTTGACAAAACAGCGGATTCACGATATAGTAACTTAGACCACGCAGCCGGGGAGATAGCGGTGCCCTGTACCTGCAATCCGCTACAGCAGGGGTGATACCAATCCGAGGGTTTTTAGCTGCAAAGCTGCCTTCTATAAGTGGTGATGACGTTTGGGTCTCGTGCAACAGAAATCTGTGAACCGTGTCAGGGCAGGAATGCAGCAGCACTAAGCAGAACCTTTTGTGTGACGCGAGGGTGCCTGGATTGAGCTAACTGTAGGAGTAACGTTTGTGGCGGAAGTTCAAAGTGCGGTGCGTGGTAAAAAAATGCAAGCAAATAAAATAAGAAAAAATTCATGATTATATAAAAAAGACATACAAAACAGAAAAATCCTGCGATGTATGTCTTTTTATTATGCCAACACCTGATCGGCTGATAAAATTGCAAAGCCTCACATACGTTCGGTCTGGATACGACCCGGGTAAGAGAAAATTTAGCGGATTGCGTTTACAAGTGCCTTAATATAAGAAGGATCTGTTCCGCAGCATCCGCCGACCATGGAGGCACCAAGGTCAACAAGACGTTTCATGCTTTTGCCGAAATACTCCGGTGTCATATCATAAACAGCAATTCCCTGATCGTTGATCGTCGGCATACCGGCATTTGGTTTGGCGATGACCGGAACAGAGAGACTGCCGGCAAGATTCTGGATAATATTTTCGAGCTGATCAGGGCCTGTAGAACAATTGATACCGACCGCATCTGCACCCATCTCTTCGAGCATCGGTGCTGTCTCGAAAATATTTCCGCCAAAGAAAAGACTGCCGTCAGCCTGCATGGTCAGAGAACAGAGAATCGGAAGGTCGCAGACAGCATGTGCGGCGTCGATCACTGCCATGGTTTCGTCTGCACCGATCATCGTCTCAGCGATCAGCAGATCCACGCCTGCATCCACCAGAGCGGTGATCTGTTCCTCATAGGCAGAAAGAAGCTCATCGTATTCAGCATCCATTTTGCTGGTCGTGGTGATATCTCCGGCGATCAGAGCCTTTCCCTGTACGGCTTCTTTTGAGAGAGCAACAAGGGCGTGGTTATAATGATCTACCTGACCAGAAAGACCGTGATTTGCCAGAGAGATGCGGTTTGCAGCGAAAGTAGGAGCATAGATGATCTGAGATCCTGCTTCTGCATAGGCTCTCTGAAGCTGGATGATCGTATCCGGATGTTCCAGAACCCATTTTTCGGTACATACACCTTTTGGCATACCGGCTTTCATGAGATTAGAGCCGGTCGCACCGTCCAGAATTACAGGTCCATGTTCAAAAAGTTTCTTAAAATCCTGTTTCTGCATAGATTTTCCTCCATTATACAAGAAAAAGCACTGTGAATAGAACGAGCCGTACAGTACTTTTTTGTATAAACTTATATTAATTTGAATAGTTAGCGGAGACGGAGGGATTTGAACCCTCGTGCCCCGGAGGACAACCTGATTTCGAGTCAGGCGCGTTACGGCCACTTCGCTACGTCTCCATGCGAATACGCATTTCATTATAAATGCAGCGGAAAAAATAGTCAAGCCGGAAAAAGAACAGAGAATGTATTTTTGTATGAAAAAAGTGCATAAACTGTGATAAATAAAAGCACAATGGTGAAAACTATAATATGAATAATCTCTGGATAGGAATGATACTGCTTGGGATCGTCTATGGGGCAGTCACGGGAAATATGCAGGCAGTGACAGATGCGGTATTTGCATCGGCAAAAGAGGCCGTGACGCTGTGCATCACCATGACCGGAATGATGGCACTCTGGGTTGGCGTGATGGAGATAGCCAGAGGAGCCGGGCTGATCAGAAAATGGTCCGAAAAATTAAAGCCGTTTATCCATTTTCTTTTCCCGGGGATTCCAAAAGGACATAAGGCACAGGAATATATCGCGGCAAATATGATCGCAAATATTCTCGGGCTTGGATCAGCGGCAACGCCGGCGGGATTAAAAGCGATGGAAGAACTGGCAGAAATAAAAAAAGAAAAAGGTCTGCCCGAAGAAGTCGCAAGCAATGAGATGTGTACCTTCCTGATCTTAAATATTTCTTCCCTTCAGCTGATACCGGTCAGCGTGATCGCCTATCGCAGTCAGTACGGAAGCAGAAATCCCTCTGCCATCACCGGAGCGGCTATCGCAGCAACACTGGTAAGCACGGCAACGGCGGTTATTTTCTGCAAAATAAAAGAAAAAATGACAAAAGATACTTTTTGACAGTGTTATCCTGTAATAACAATCTTGAAAAAACAGGATGATTATAATATACTTAGAACCAAGGGTTAAAAGGAAAGCAGATAACTGCACTTCAGAAAATAACGGAGATAGCATATGAAGAAAAGAAATTTTCTCTCATGTCTTCTTATCATCGCCATAGTACTTGCAACCATTTCTCCGACTGTTCTGTTTGCGGCAGAAGATATTGCCCAGGATGAACAGGTGTATGATGAGACGTACACAGAAGAGACGGAGGAATATGTAGAAGAAACTCCAGAGGCATATGATTGGACGATAGAGACAAATGAATTGAAAAAATGGCCCCAGGGTCCCCGGGTAGAAGCAGAAGGTGCAACTGTCCTGGATCTGGATACAGGGGCATTTCTTTACAGCAAAAACGCAGAAGCAAAACTGTATCCGGCGAGCATCACCAAGATCATGACGATGCTGGTCGCCCTGGAACACATCAGTGACAGTGACCTGGATACAAAAGTGAAAGCATCTGAGAGTGCACTTGCTCCGATTGATTCGGACAGCAGCCAGATCTGGCTGTCCGTCGGGGAGAAGATCACAGTCCGTTCTGCCCTGTATGCGATCATGCTGGCATCTGCAAACGATGCGGCAAATGTGATCGCAGAGTACGTCGGCGGATCGATGGACAATTTTGTGAAGATGATGAATGACAAGGCAAAAGAGCTTGGCTGCGTCAACACCCACTTTGTCAATCCGCATGGTCTGCACAACAAAAAACATTATACCTGTGCCCATGATATGGCACTGATTGCTCAGGCAGCCTTTCAGATTCCGCTGTTCCGGAAAATAACAAAAACAGTCGAATACAAAATCCCGAAAACAAAATATATGAAAGAAGACCGCTGGCTGGTCAATCACCAGAAAATGCTCTATGAAGACGGTGAGTTTACTTACAAAAACTGCGAGGGCGGCAAGACGGGATTTACGGACGAAGCGTGGAACACGCTCGTTACTTATGCAAAGAAAGATGGCAAGACGCTGGTGTGTGTTGAGCTTCGCGTCAATGGTTCCTGGAAAACCTTTAATGAATCTGCGGAACTTTTAGATTACGGGTTCGACAAATTCCGCCACGAAGAGGTCGATGCGGCTCTTGATACGACAACACTCGGACAGCTGGCAGGTATCTGTCATTTCGGCACAGCATCCGTTCTGGATCAGAAAGAAGCCGGTATCCGGGCGGTCGAAGGGAAAAGTACCGTAAGCGTTACGATCCCGAAAAAACTGAAAACGGACAAGCTGAAGCGAGGTTTCTGTGACGGAAATAAGATTGTTTACAGTTATCAGGGCTGGGAAGTCGGAGAGGAAACCTTAAAGTTTAACAATCCGGCATTTGAGGTGACAAAGACAGAAATTTCAGATGCGACACTGCAGGGTCAGACAGACACAAATGGCAGTGAAACAGAGACAGCGGGAAGTACAGAAGCACCGGAAAAAGATACATCCGGCAGCAAAGGGTTCGAAGAGAAAGTTGATGAATTTATGGATAATATAACATTTGGATTCCTGAATATATGGACATCCTTCAACGGTTGGGTAGATCAGCATGAAATGCTGTCTGCGACGGTAGGGATGATCCTGATCCTGCTTATGATCCCGCTTATCGTCATCGCTTACATGCGTGACAAAAACGATAAGCTGGCAAGGAAAGAACGCGAGCAGGACAAAGAACAGCGCAGAAAGATAGAAGAAAATATAGACAGCAAATCTTTCCAGGAGATCGAGTCAGAGATTCGTTCAGAACTTGAGAAAGAGGAACGCAGAAAGCGAGAAGCCGAAGAAGAAGAGAAGCGATTACGGGAAATGGAAGAGCTGATCGACCGGCAGAAAGCAAAAGAAGCACAGGAAACAAAAGAAACAAAGGAAATAAAACCAACAGAAAAACTCGAAGAAGAGATCCTGCCGGCAGAACAGCCAAAAACAGAGGATCTGAAAAAAGAAGAGGAGGATTAAAAAGAGTATGAACTGGGTAGCACCGATCAAGGATGATACAACACTTGAAAAATTTAAACAGAAATTAAGAGAGGTAGATGACAAGTACTATATTTTATTTGAGATAGGAGTGGGGACCGGTCTGCAGCTTCAGGAGATCCTGAAATTCCGCAACAAAGACATCAGAGATAAAGACAGCATTGAAGCAAGTATCGGAACAAAAAATATCAAACGTACTTTTCAGATTCCGCAGGAACTCAAAGAGATCATCAGCCAGTATACAGAAGGCAAAGATCCGGAGGCTTATCTGATCCTCGGACATTCCGGTTCACCGGCACCGCTTTCCAGAGAACAGGCTTACCGCGTATTTAAAAACGTCGGAAAGAGCATGGGACTGAATGCGATCGGTGCACAGACAATGCGTAAAACCTTTGCATGGAGATATTACAAAGAGACAAACGATATTTACTATATCCAGAATCTTCTGAACCATGCATCACCATCGATCACTTACCGTTATATCGGAGAAAAACCAAACGTAGAAGTTGTTCTGAAAAAGATGACCCCGGAAGAAAATGAGAGAAGCCGTTACATGCTCTACAAAGACAATGCAGGAAAGAACCGTATCCATGCACTGACAGAAGAGCTGATACATATCGAAAGAGAGCTGGATAATCCGACCAATAACGACGCTTTCTACGGCAGAGTAGACTGTCTGCTCGCTGAGCTGGAAGAGCTGATGGATAACTTCAAGAACACAAAATAAAAACAGGAGAAAAAATATGGCAAAGCTCTCCCTTAGGCATGTCAGCAAACGGTATCCAAATGGATTTTGGGCGGTAAAAGATTTTAATCTCGAAATGGAAGACGGAGAGTTTGTGATACTTACCGGTTCTCCGAAATGCGGAAAATCCACCGTTCTTCGTATGATCGCCGGAGCAGAAGATGTGACGGAAGGCATCCTGGAACTGGACGGAAAATCGATTAATGACGTCGAACCAAAAGACCGGGAGATTGCCATGGTTTTTCAGTATTACAGTCTGTATAAAAATATGACCGTTTACGATAATCTTTCGTTTGGAATGAAACTGAAAAAATGTTCCACGGAGCAGATCGAAGCGGCTGTAAAAGAAGCAGCAGATATGCTGGGACTGGAAGAACTGTTAAACCGCAGGCTGAAGATTCTCTCAGAAGGACAGAAAAAGAGGGTGGCTCTTGGCAGGGCGATCATCCGCAAACCCAAACTTTTTCTGTTTGATGAGCCTTTAAATGGTCTGGACGAAAAAGTTCAGGTTCAGATCCGGACAGAAATAGAAAAATTACATGAAAGATACGGCACAACCATACTTTATGCTGCACATGATAAAGATGAAGCAAAGAAGTTTGATGCCGAAAATAATCGCATCTTGCTTTTTTAGCCGGATGCGATTATACTTTACCTATGCGGGCAAAAGACAGAATTCTGCCCGTTTCGTGAATAAGATTTCAATTTTCAGGAGGTAGAACATGGTCAAGTTATATGACGGCGGAGTTTATCTGGTAAACGGCACCGAGATCGTGGAAGATAACCATGATGCAGAAGCAATACTGAAACAAAAAATGGGCGATGGTGTTCCTTCAAAAGCAGAGGCTGCGAAGAATACAATCGCTTATAATATATTACAGGAACACAACACATCCGGTAATATGGATAAATTAAAGATTAAGTTCGACAAACTGACATCTCACGATATCACGTTTGTAGGAATCATTCAGACAGCAAGAGCGTCAGGACTGGAGAAATTCCCGATCCCTTATGTACTGACAAACTGCCATAACAGCCTCTGTGCAGTAGGCGGAACGATCAACGAGGACGACCATATGTTCGGACTTACCTGTGCAAAAAAATACGGTGGAATCTATGTACCGCCTCATCAGGCAGTTATCCATCAGTTCGCAAGAGAAATGCTGGCAGGCGGCGGAAAGATGATCCTCGGATCAGACTCCCACACACGTTACGGTGCACTGGGAACCATGGCGATGGGCGAAGGCGGACCGGAGCTTGTAAAACAGCTGCTCTCCAAAACTTACGATATCAATATGCCGGGTGTGGTAGCGATTTATCTGGACGGTGAGCCGATGAAAGGTGTCGGTCCTCAGGACGTTGCTCTGGCGATCATCGGAGCTGTCTTTGAAAATGGCTATGTAAAGAATAAAGTCATGGAATTTGTCGGACCGGGCGTAGAGAAACTGAGTGCAGATTTCCGTATCGGTGTGGATGTTATGACAACCGAAACGACCTGCCTGTCCTCCATCTGGAGAACCGATGATGACAAGATCAGAGATTTCTATGATATCCATGGCAGAAGTAAAGATTATAAAGCACTGAATCCGGGTGCAGTTACATACTATGACGGCATGGTTTATGTAAACTTAAGCGAGATCCGTCCGATGATTGCGATGCCGTTCCATCCAAGCAACACCTACACCATCGACGAGCTGAATGCAAACCTGATGGATATTCTGGACGATGTAGAGAAAAAAGCAAAAGTCAGCCTTGGCGGAGCAGTAGAATATTCTCTGAAAGATAAAGTACATAACGGCAAACTCTATGTAGAGCAGGGAATCATCGCAGGATGTGCAGGCGGCGGATTTGAAAACATCTGTGCGGCAGCCGATATCCTGAAAGGTTCCAACATCGGAGCAGATGCCTTTACGTTAAGCGTATACCCGGCAAGTACTCCTATCTATGTAGAACTGGCAAGAAACGGCAGACTGGCAGATCTGATGGCAGCAGGTGCGATCGTGAAGACAGCATTCTGCGGACCATGTTTCGGAGCAGGTGATACACCGGCAAACAATGCCCTGAGTATCCGTCACTCTACACGTAACTTCCCGAACCGTGAAGGAAGCAAACTGCAGAATGGCCAGATTTCTTCCGTAGCACTGATGGATGCACGTTCCATCGCAGCTACTGCAGCAAACAAAGGATACCTGACTGCGGCTACCGATGTGGACGTAGATTTCAGCAATCCAAAATATTACTTCGACAGTTCTATTTACGCAAACCGTGTATTTGACAGCAAGGGCGTGGCAGATCCGGATCAGGAGATCCAGTTTGGCCCGAACATCAAAGACTGGCCGGAAATGGCACCGCTGGCAGAAAATATGGTATTGAAAGTCGTATCCGAGATCCACGATCCGGTTACTACAACCGACGAGCTGATCCCATCCGGAGAGACATCTTCCTATCGTTCCAACCCGCTTGGACTGGCAGAATTTGCACTCTCCAGAAAAGATCCGGCATATGTAGGACGTGCAAAAGAAGTACAGAAAGCAGAAAAAGCCCGCGAAGCCGGAAACTGTCCATGTGAAGCTTTTGATGAACTCAAACCGGTCTGGGATGAGATCAAAAAAGCATATCCGGATATGAACAGTGAAAATACCTGTATCGGAAGCACGATCTTCGCAGTAAAACCGGGAGATGGTTCCGCACGTGAGCAGGCTGCATCCTGTCAGAAAGTACTGGGCGGCTGGGCAAACATCGCAAACGAATATGCGACAAAGAGATACCGCTCCAACCTGATCAATTGGGGTATGCTTCCATTTATCATTGACAAAGGGGAGCTTCCGTTTGCAAACGGCGATTACCTGTTTATCCCGAACGTAAAACAGGCAGTCAAAGACAAAGCAAAAGAAATGAAAGCTTATGTTGTCGGAGATGGATTAAAAGAAATCACCCTGAAAATGGATGAGCTGACGGATGATGAAAGAACGATTATCCTCAAAGGATGTCTGATCAACTACTACAGAGATTCTTCAGAAGAATAAAAAATAAAGAAGTTAAGATTAAAAAGGTGTCATACGAATTCGTACTTCGTACGCTTACCCTGGCATCTAAAATAAAAAGGACGGCAGATTTTAAATTTGCCGTCCTTTTTATGAAAATGATGTTGGGGGCAAAAAATTTTGCATCATTGCAACCTTTTACCGGTGGAGAGCATCTAACCTACAGAAAATGCAGGATACAAAAAAATCCGGCATAGAACCTGGGAGGTGATAAAACATGAGCAGCGAAGCGTGGCTGATACGGAAAGCCAAAAAAGGCGATACAAAAGCTTACGGAGAATTGATACAGCTTCATAAAGACTATTTTTACCGGAATGCATTCTGCTATGTAAAAAATGTAGATCTGGCGGGAGATGTTTTCCAGGAAGCCGTTACCATCGGGATGCTTTCCATCAAAGATCTGAAAAATCCGAACTATTTCCGCACATGGATGACACGCATTATTTATAACTGTGCAAACGAAATGTTCCGAAAAGCGGAGAAAGAAATCGGAAGCCTGGATGCGGAGATACGGGACAGAGCAGAAGAGAAGGGGGGGGAAAGCCGTGAAGAGATCATCGATCTGCACAATGCAGTTGAGTCTCTGGAAGAGCCGTATCGAACTATCATAAAACAGAAATATTTTGAAGATAAGAAAATTTCCGAAATTGCAGCTTACACGGGAAGAGCAGAAGGGACTGTTAAATCAGATCTTTCCAGAGCAAAAAGAAAATTAAAACTGATCTTAGAAGAAGGGTAGGGGTTCGTAATGATGAATAGAGAGAAACAGAAAAAAGAACAGAAAACATTTGAATATATCGAAAATCCGGAGCAGATCGAAGGCTTTGATAAGATTCCGGTGCCGGAAGATCTGGATCAGCGGGTCCGGGCAGGCATTGAAGAGGGGAAAAAGAGACGGAAGAAAACAGCGTTTCGAAAAACGGCAAAAGTTGGAATGGGAATGGCAGCTGCGGTGGCACTGGCATCGGTGTTATGTATTTCCAATCCATCTTTTGCAGCAAAAATGCCACTGATCGGTCACATTTTTGAACAGGTGGAAAACAACACCAGCGTAAAAGGAGATTTCAGTCAGGTTGCAGAAACTCTGACACAGTCCACAGAAAACACAGCAGATCAGAAAGCGGACAAAACAGTAAAAAATGCAGACAGCAAAAATGGCAATACAGGAATTGATGATGATTCGGAAGTCCCGGCAGATGGAGCCTATACAAAGACATCCAATGGCATTACTGTGACATTATCCGAAGTTTACTATAATAAAAATGCCATGTACATTGCCATGAGCCTTTACAGTGAAGAGCCATTTCCAGAAGATATAAAAATCAAAGATCATGTCAAAGACTATATTTTAGACTTTGACCAGGCAGCCATCAGCGGAGAGAATACCTTTAGCTTCATGCCGGATGAAAAAACATTCTTATTTAACTATATGGAAGGAAAATTTGTGGACGATCACACCTTTGCCGGTATGCTGCGAGTAGATTTAAGTTCTCTGGAGACAGAACCGACCGATACCTTTACCTGCCATATGGCACTGGATTCCATTCGCTTTGACAATGTAAACTTCACGGTTGCGGATGAAAAAATTTACGAAGGAAACTGGGACTTTGATCTTAATGTCAAACTGGATACAAAAGATACACAGACCGTGGAAGTAAACGAAGTCAACGATGACGGAGTCGGACTGGAAAAAGTCGTAAAAACCAGATATGAACTGCGAGTATATCCGAAAGACAAAAGCGAGACAGACGGCAAATACTATTTCGCAGAAGTCTTCGATGCAAACGGAGAACGCATGGACTACGCCGGAGATATTACCGACTGCCGCCAGACCTATGGGTATGATACCTCGAAAGTCAATATTTACCTCTGCGATGAAGATGAATATATGAACAAACTGAAAGGATATTACTTCTCCGAAGATTACGAAGAAAAGAAAAAGACGAAAACCTATGAGGAATATATTGCAGAACATGCAGTGTATCATAAAGAAATTACATTTGACAAATAAAAAGTTGTGGCGGAGGTTTGTGTAAATGTGCAAATGAACGCCATAAAAATAGTTTTGTAAAAATAGTACGCCATGATGGGTAGTGTAAAATAGTTTGTGTTTCTGGTAAAAAATGGCTCCTTTTTGGTAAGAATTTAGATATGACAATTCTTATCGAAAAGGAGTATTTTTATGGCAGTTGCAAAGGAACAAATTCGACAGATTATCTCAGAAAACAACATTAGTAGCGTTGCAGATGTATACACGCTTCTGAAAGACAGTTTCAAAGATATCCTGCAGGAGCTGATGGAGGCAGAGTTGGATGCAACTCTCGGTTATGAAAAAAATCATAAGGGAGATCTGCAGACAGACAACAAAAGAAATGGTCATTCCACAAAGAACTTAAAAAGCCAGTACGGTGAATTCCAAATTGATGTACCAAGAGACCGCAATGGGGAGTTTGAACCGAAGCTGATTCCTAAATATCAGAGGGATATTTCTGGAATTGAAGAAAAAGTGATCTCTTTATATGCACGTGGTATGAGTACACGTGACATTCATGACCAGCTTCAGGATCTTTATGGAATTGAATTATCGGCAGAAATGGTCAGCAAGATCACTGATAAGATCCTTCCTCAGGTCAAGGAGTGGCAGTCACGTCCTCTGAATCCGGTTTATCCGTTTGTCTTTATGGACTGTATTCATTACAAAGTCCGGGAGGATGGCAGGATCTTAAGCCGTGCTGCTTATGTTGTTCTTGGTGTTACAGTGGAAGGGTACAAAGATATCCTCAGCATCACAGTAGGAGCTAATGAAACCAGCAAGTTCTGGCTTGGAATGCTCAATGATCTGAAGAACCGCGGAGTAAAGGATGTACTTTTCTTCTGTGTAGATGGGCTTCCCGGCTTTAAAGAAGCTATACAGGCAGTCTATCCGCAGGCAGAGATCCAGAGATGCGTCATCCATATGCTGCGTAATTCTTTCAAATATGTGAACTATAATGATCTGAAAAAGTTTTCCTCAGATTTCAAAGCAGTATATAATGCTCCGAATGAAACAGCAGCTTTATCTGAACTGGAGAACATTAAGGAGAAATGGGGAAAGAAATATCCCTATGCTATCAGCAACTGGGAAAATAATTGGGAAGATGTAAGTTCCTTTTTCCAGTTTTCAAATGATATCAGACGTATTATGTACACAACTAACATCATAGAGGGATTGAACCGTCAATACCGGAAAGTCACAAAAACCAAGAGTGTATTTCCAAGCGATACAGCACTGGAAAAGATGCTGTATCTTGCCAGCGAAAACGTAGTCAGGAAATGGACACAGAGATATCGGAACTGGGATCAGGTATTGAATCAGCTGATAGTCCTTTACGGAGAACGGCTCACTGCTTATCTGTAAGAGAAAAGAAAAGCAGGAATGGGGAAGCTCTTTTAAGCCCCTCATTCCTGCTCTCTGTCTATTCCTTCGGCATTTATATTATTGCCAGAAATTTCCGATCCTATTCCAGAGGTCGGGTGTGGGCAGAGCCCACAAAAGGCAATAATCATGATGCCTTACTTGTCATGCAAAAAAATCGAAAATGATGTATATAATTTTCCTACATGGCAATACTGTAAGTACAAAGATATATTCGACAGCAAAATTTTACATATCTATTTCTTATCATAAAGATTTACTTTCCATAGACACAAGAATTTTTACACCCTCCAACTAAGTATGGAAAGAACCAATTAAGCACTTACAAATTTGCACATTGCTTTTTCTTACAATTCCCCTTCTTCAAAAATATATTTAATATGCTCACTGATATTAGATTTACTAGTTTGGTATAATTCACATAATTGTACCTACGTAAGCCAGACAGTTTCATCTTCCAACTTAACATATATTTTGATATGTCTATTTTTCGTTTGATATATGAGAATTTCATTTCCTACAATATTTGAATTCTCTTTCTTATTCTCCACCTTTCAGCCCTCTCTTTACCGCTCCATCAATTGCCTACTAATTTCTCTCACTGATCCAAATTGCCTTTCAAACATGATATCCCATAAGTTCAAACATTTATCAGCAATCTGTTTATCAATCGTTTTACTAGAATTAACAGTCTCATCATATAAAGAAATAATCAACTTTGAAATCTCATCTTCTATTCCCCATTGTTTTCTCAAATCTTCAATCTCCATGTGTAACACATTCTCACATAGCTGTATAATAATATCTGCATAATCAACAACAGAAACAGCACTTTCCTCTAGATAACGAACAAACGCCCATACCGTCCTTCTACTTACCTTGGTTTTCATAAATTCCCGCAAAAACACTTTATCACGCTTTGCGTCAACATACTTATCATAGAACATTTTAGTTAATGGAATTTCTATATCCGTATCAATATTCTTATAAGTAAGAATTATATCTTTTGCTTTATTTCGATAATCGTCGACTTGCAAATAAACTACAGCCATATCCAATATAGCCTTGATTTGCGCTTCACTTTTAGATTGAACAGATATTATAATCTTTTCAAATTCATTATGTTGTATATAAAATTCGCAGACAGCATGTCCGCCTATCTCTACAAGTTGCTTATCTTCAGATTCAAAACATTTCTCGATAATAAGAATAATTTTTTCCTTATATTTGGGATACAAGAGAAAAAACATATTTTTCGAATTATAAAAACTTGCCATTCGAATATCTGACTCATATAGATACAATATCTTTTCCGCAGCCCATTCTCTATCAATATTATAAGATGGCCATAAGGCATACAATGACGCAAAACGCACTGCTGGATTTTCATCTTTCGTCAATCCTTCAATAACATCTTTAAATCGTAAAAATGTTTCCTTATCTTCCCAGAGCAAATGTCCTATCGCCCTTGCTGCACTTCCTCTAACACAATTTAATGCATTGTTATGCAGCATATTGCAGCTCTTCATTTCTTTATCTTCTGAATTTGTCACATTTGGTTTATCTAATTCCGGATTACAATGTTTTAAAGCAATATTCATTAATTGTTCCATTACTTCCAGAGACCAATTAACATTACTTATTTTTTCAACTATTCCACAAAAATACGAAGCCCTATGCCCTTTCATGTTACACGGAAATTCAATCAATAGTCTCTCTATAACTTCAGAATCAAGGTCCTCCAGCTTCTCCGATACTTCCACACCTAAAAACAGAGAATCTACAAAAGCAGGCAGCACCCGTTCCTTATTATTTAAAACAAGCTCTATCATCTCCTGTGGATGTTGTTCTACTACCAATTGAAAATCACTCGTATACGCTTCATAAGAGCTTTCAATAAAGCCGCCTTTCACTTCAATCCACCTATGTTGATCTCGATTCTTCAATTTGCTGTTCGTAATGATTTGAAGCCACTGACCCTTACCAATATTTTTCCCAGAAACAGGCGACTTTACCCACCCTGAATGTCCATGCCCATTACAATAGCGCAACGGAACTTTATGAAAACGCCTATCTAGTATACGCAATAATTCCTTTGCTTTTGGGCTAATTCTTTCTTCTGGCAAATACCGTAATAATTCATACTGCAAATCTCCCCAAAAACTCCAATACACAGTTGGATATTCTTTCCGTTCATTCTGCTTAATTCTTCTTTTATACCATTCAGATGCATTGGGAGAAATATATCGGCAAATTGCATTTTCTATCCTTAATAATTCTTCTTTATCACAACTATTCCCATGAATTTTTAAAACCTCTTTTACAAGTCCTAATTCATCCTCTGCTCCACTCGTATAATCAAAAATATTTTTATCCATGTCACTGCAAAGATAGCTCATTATCCGATTACTGTATTTAGGAGACAAAACTGCCAATCCAGTTAGAATAATTTCATTAAATACATAATACCCCTGCTCCATATATGGTTCATAGTATTCCCAAAAACGCTCTGGCGCTTTACAACATAAAGCTATGGTCGCTTTTTTAACTAACTCCACACAAGCCCTTTCAAGATTCTTTTTATGCACATACTTTCCTGACCAGTCACCATACTTTACTTCGCACCCACACTCTTTTGGTATATATTGAAGCAATTCATTAAGTATGTATTCCCAGTTATCCACTAAAAAAGAATTATCTGAATCTATTAATTCTTCCTCGTAACGATATACATATCTACCCTGACTTTTTATTTTATTTTTTAACCAAAATGAAACAAGTCGTATCGTTCTTCTTTCAAATTTATTCATCATGGTTTTGATATCTATATAAACTTCTTTTGCATACTCCGGATAATGTTCATAAAATATCATCCTAAGTTCAAATACTTCTTCACTTTCCTGTGTTATATCATGAAGAAAACATCGCATAAACTGCACATCATCGTTCTTATTACTAAAAGCATGTCTTTTAATAAAAGAAATATCCTCGATATCTAACTTAGGAGCAATACTTGTCAGCAAATTAAAAACAATACTTTTTTTCTCCTCCTCCGAATACCATTGTTCTAAAACATCTTGATTTCTTAATATAGTTATATATTGTTTTCTCATAAAAATAACATTATTCAGCAAATAATTTCCATAAATCTCATTTTCACAATTATCTATAATGAATTGCATAACATTATCATCTGGCTCTTGAATTTGTCCCAAAATCTCATAAAAAACATATTTGACATAATATCTTATGTTATCTGAAACCAACATTTCCTTACCCAATAAAATGAAATCTCCACTATCATATTCCAAAAGATTCTGTAGAAACATCTGTACCTGATATCTTCTTCCAGGCGTTTGTCTGCATTTTTCGCCTATAATATTTTCCATCGTTTGCCCGTCAAAATAGTTTTCCATCATTCTTTGAGACATAAAATAATCTAAAATTGATTGATGCACAAATCCAACCCTATTATTTTGAATTATAACAATTTCTGATGATATCAGATAATCTAATCCAGCTTCGTCAACATGCAATATTTGTTTCGGGACATACAAACGCCCTGTTCTCTCCAAAGCATCAACAATACTTATTTTCGTTTCATTAATAGTTCTTTGCTGTAATCCCATGATTACACTTTTTCTGCATATTTGCTCAAACCATTTATCTATCAAATGACTGGCAGTTAAACATTCTCCACAATTTTCATTTTCATCTAAATGTTTCCAGATATAAAGGTTGCTTGGTATTCTTAATAGTCTTTTTAATTTAAATGACAATTGTTCGTAGTTTTTACCAATAATATCTTTTACAACAGCTTCTTTAAAATCGCCTACTTTAACTATTTTCCAAACGTTCTCCGAAGCTTTCTTCTTTTCAAATAGAGACTTTATATTATTATCATTTTCAAGATCATATGTTCTGCAGACAAACATTATAATTATTTTTTTCTTTCTTTCATAATTTAAGTTTTCTACCTGTCTGATTAATTCCATGCAAACCGCAAGCGCTTCGCTGGAATTTGTCTGTGTCCATCTTAAAGCATCTAATTGATCTAAAATAATCACCGCATTTTCGTTTCTTGAAACACAGTGCAAAGAATAAGCAATGGAATTAGGGAGTCCTAACCCTTGTCCCCAAATCTCACAATTTCTATAAGGTATTCTTTGATCAAGTTTTATTGCAATATGCGGAATTTTCCTTTTTTCGCAATAATTTAGAATTGCTTCTGTACACCCACTTTTTCCAGAACCAGCACCTCCAGAAATAATAGTTGATCTCTCATTTTCAATGGATTTTATGCAATCATGAAATTCATCTCTATGTATCAAAGTCCCTTGTAATGCTCTGAAATTCTCCCTATACTCTCGATTAATCTCATCAATTCTCGGTGCAATTCTTTTATCTCCCTCTTTTAGTCGAAGAACAATTTCTTGTTTTATAAAATAGTCACTTAATACGGATTGTGTAATTTCTTTCCCCAATATATTCTCTACTGTAACAAACGAAAGTAATGCATTATAAACTGATTTTTGTTCACTACTAAATAAATATTGTATATTCTGATTTATACGTTCCTGCAACTCATATTCTGATATCTGCTTATAAAAAATTCTCTTCAAATAATCAATACTTTTTAAGACATCAACTTCTTTTTCATTATTTAAATCCATTTCTACACAAAAATCTTTGTAGAATTTTTGGAACTCTTTACTACTTTTCATGATTTGTATATCATAAAAATCTTCTGCCTTACCACTAGTATTGCATGATCGATTATGTAAATCAACCAAAAAGGAAAACGCTATGGGACTGACTAATGATACTCTTCTATTGTTATCCCTGTTTAACTGAGTTTTCCATGTAGAAAATATACCTTTACCTTTTAAATCCAAAATACCCCAATACTCTTTACTTGCATTCCGCGCTTTGCATTGTTGATGCTCTTTCTCCCCATCAAAAGTCGTTACTAATATGTCGGTACCAACTTCATCTACGCCAAGTGCTTCAATAACAACACTGTAATTTGTTTCATTCAAAATTTTGAGAATCTCATAGATTATACAGTGTATCTCATATCTATTCCCTTGTTTATCTGCTCTTCCACCTTTTTCAAATGGCATAATTCCATCCCCCTCACAGAATTCAAGCGTATCCTCTCGTTAAAATTCATTTTAATAATTATGTTACCCCTCAAAACTTTATATCATCGCAAAATATTTCAGGACATGCTTGTTAACATCTTCTTTCTCTTTCGGGCATTGTGAAACTCTTTCATTTCCTGATTTTGGAAGATTGTAATTTTCTTCCACTTCAATTTCACATTTGCGTTTTACCTGAGAAATATATAAACTTGAAAGCTTCGAGCCAAATTCTTTCTTCTCCAAATCGGTAAACTTATCATATAGTTTATCAAAATATAAAAGAAATTGATAGACATTCTCTTCTGATATTTTATATTGCTGAATATTCAACAGACGATTCTTTACTTCTTCTATTCAATAAATCAACAATCTCTTTTTGTTTTATCTCCTGGAAGAAAAAGAAAATTGCTGTTTCTTTAATCTCTTCTGGCAGACGGTCTACAGCCTGTTCTATATCTAACCTAATTTCAATCTCTATTAATCTATTTTCTGATATCTCAGGCATTTGCTTCGGCAACAAGTCTTTCTTTTTCTTATAATAATTCTTTAGAAGATTTCCGAAAATGCTATATAAATAACTTTGTATTTTCCCTATATCACTATTTTTCATTAATACTTCAAAAAACTTTGTAACCGTTTCCTGTGTAATATCCTCAGTACATTCTTTATCGTGGATATGTAAAAAACAATATTGATAAATAGAAGGATAATATTTTTTAACAAATTGATTATCAGCCTATCTATCCCCATTCCTAATTCTATATATTAACAAGAAATCAGAGGACATCTCAGCCCTCCTTCCACATCTTTCTCTATCTAATAAGACAACCAACATAACAAAATAGTTAGTAAAAACAAAATTTTTTTAATTTTCATTTTAGAGTCTCAATATGCAGATATAATGCAAACAGATGCAGTAACTGTTTTTGAAAAGTAAGTGCAAAATATTGCTACGTTAACCACAAATAACACTTGCACCCAAACGATAGATGCAAGCGTTTTACTCTTTTTTAGTTTTGGCAGTTAGCTTTCGCAGTCTCGCTCCATGGGGCAAGCTGTTCCAGCTGTTCATCTGACATTTTATCGTTTGGCCGTTGTGATAAGAGATATGTCAGATATTTATAGATATTCAGATCATTCGCTTTTGCCATCTCAACCATTATATACACAATAGCACTAGCAGTGGCTCCTTTAGGACTGGCACTGAACAGCCAGTTCTTCCGGCCAACAGTGAATGGTCTGATTGCATTCTCGCTAAGATTATTGGATAAACTGCAATGACCGTCTTCCAGATAGGTCATCAGGGTGTCTTTCCGATTTTGGGCATAGTTCACCGCTTTCGCCAAACGGGTTCCCTTGTTTGGGTGCTGTTGATCCAGCCAATTCCAGAATGTCTCCAGTATCGGCTTCTCCTTTTCAAGACGGAACTGTTTTCTCTGCTCCGCAGTATGTTTTTTTGCTTTTGAGTATCTCTCACAATCAAACAGCTTGGAGCAGAACTGTACTCCCTGCACCGCCGGAAGGCTGTAATCATACTCTTTCCCTTTCGGTATGGCATCTGTGAAGTAACGTCTCACATGTGCCCAGCAAGAGCAGCGTTTGATATCCGGCAGATTATTATAACCCTGATATCCATCCGTCTCCAGATATTCGCTGAACCCCTGTAGGAAAGATGCTGCATGGAACTTTGCCCTTGTCTCTGTGTAATGGTAGAGCAGGATCGGCGGAAGTCCATCTTCCCCACTGCGGAAGAGCCACATCCAGGAATCTGTTTCAGGATTGCGCTCCGGCTCATTCAGTACCTGAACTCGAGTTTCATCTGCCATCAGATATTTACGCATCCGTAACTGACGGTGAAAATAATCATAAACATGACGGAGATAATTCCCGGCACAGTAAATGATCCAGTTAGCAAGCGTAGCCCGGCTTAATGGGACACCCAGCTGCGTCCATTCCGATTCTTGCCGGTTTAATGGCAGACCATTCTGGTACTTCTGGTGCATTGCCCATCCGACAACGGATTCCGATGCATAACTTTCCGGGATCAATGGTTCCTGAACAGGGGCTTTGACAAAGGTCAGATCATCCGGATGTTCCTCTGATATGGCACACTCCGGGCATTTATAGGTTTCACGATAGATATTTACTACTTTCCCTTTGGCAGGGGTAAACCGGAATTCATGGCGGACGAATTCTTTCCCAATACATTCCATCTGCGTCCCGCAGGCTGGACAGTTTCGCTCCTCTTCCGGAAGAGAAATGACCTCATCGCAGGAAGGGACATTTTTAAAGAGATCTGCATGTGTCCGTCTTGCTTTTCTCTTATGTTCTGGAATCGTGATGTCATCAGGAAGTTCCTGTTCCCATGTCGGGTCTGCTTCCTGCTCGGCTTCATCAAAAAGATTCAGCTGGCCATCGATATCTTTCCGTTTTTCACTGGAAGTACCAAAGAGCTTCTTCGTGAGATATTCAATCTGCTGACGAAGGTTTTCTTTTTCCAGACGGTCTGCTTCCAATGTTTTTTGTAAAGACTGGATCAGTTCTGTCTGTGCGGATATCGTCTTATTCAGTTGGTTGACCATGTCCTTGTACGCAAGGATTTTTGAATCTTTTGAATTACCAGCCATATGTTTTCTGCTCCTTTTCCACTGCTCTCATTATACCATAAAAAGTAATGAAAAAGAAGCAGAAAACCCAGTATTTACAAGGGATTGCAGATATGATACAGGGTGTGGAAAGCTCTCCATTTTTGTTGGTTGGCATAGAGGCCTTACATGATCATTCCGTAGGTTTGAATGCTTTTGGCTGTTCGATTTCAAGACCGGACATGAGCCAGTCGAACTGCTGCCAGGTCAGCTGCTTTACTTCCAACTGATTTCTTGGCCAGCGGAATCTGCCCTGGACTTCCATACGTTTATACAGCAGCACAAATCCGTCAGACTCCCAGAGCAGAGCTTTGATCCTGTCACAACGTTTTCCACAGAAGAGATACAGGGCACTTCGCCTTGGATCCATATGGAGTTGATCCTCTACAACAGCACACAGCCCGTCAATAGATTTCCGCATATCCGTTCTGCCTGTTACGATATAGATTTCATCGGCGGCTGTGATATCCCCTAACATCCCAACTCCTTCACAATGCGAAGCGTTTGAGCCAGAAGCTGAGGATCTGTCCCATTTGGTATTGTTAGATGAAAGCTTCCTACAGACAGCTTCATTGGCTCTGCTACAGAAAGGTTATTTCTTTCCGTAGCTTCCGGAATTACATTTAATGGCTGTTCATAAGGAATCGGGTCAGTATCATGAAAATCCACTCTGACAACTTCCTGGCTTTCTGGTGCACGATAGGCACGTCCAGTTGACGCCGGCAGATCCACACAACCTTTCTGACGCAGTCTTTTTACCCAGTTGTAAAAAGTTCCTGGCTTGATATCATGTTCCACACACCATTGATGATCCGTCAATCCACTTTGACGGCATTCCATGATGAGACGGTATTGTTCTTCGGCAGGTATTCTTTTGCTTCTCATGAGCACACCTCCATAATTTGAATAAAGTAAAATGCTCGCATCTATCATTTCCAGCAAGAGAAAATGAAGTGAAATGCTTGCATTCTCTAATGATTATTATGGATTAATTTTTAGGGCAACACAATCCGTCGAATTATTTTGCGCTTACAACACATGGTAAAGGCGGATCATCCAAAGGCGTTACTGCATGGGAGTCTGGTATCACCATCCCTGGGTGCTGCGATCATCAATGGAAAGTATGTGAATGCAGTTCCTCTCTATCGGTTAGAGC
>OGQG01000929.1_pt1 | contig 25727 bp, 22 predicted proteins | sample 1553201 | NCBI WGS metagenome assembly OGQG01 (sample SAMEA2579925, study PRJEB22360) | human gut metagenome | biome: human gut; feature: human-associated habitat; material: faeces | place: Denmark | collected 2008/2010
CGACCCTATAAAAATTTAAGGACTATGTTCGACCCTACAAGAATTTAAATATCCAAAAGAACAGGGCGCAGGAAGCCAGTAATGACCTCCCGCACCCTGTTCTTTTATAGGTACTGATTTTAAAATGTTACGCAGTAGAACCCTAATTTCAAGGGAAAAGGTATTCTGTATCGCCTATGCCAGTTTCACGTCATTTATGCCCTGTAAATCAAGGCTTTTTTTGCCCTTATTGCGTAACCGCCGCACGCCGTTTCCTCATGCGCTCGGCTGCCTGTCTGCGGGTAATCCGCTTCCGGCAGTCCGGGCAGTATTTGACGCTGTTTGATTTTGATACAAAAAATGTGCCGCACTCGGTACAACGCTTTTTGTCCTCGGTCTTGAAAAGCTCTGCATACAGCAGCTTATCAAGAGGAAGTACGGCAATCTGAAACCACTTGCATAAAAGCGAATAGGAAATAAGCTGCGGGCAGACACACTCCTCCCCGTCGCCCAGTAAGATACAGTGTCCGCGCTCGCAGTTGCAGCACTCCTTTTTTACAAGGCTGTTGACTTTCCGGCTTTGCGGCGGCGTAAGCCGCTTACCCCCGGTCATACCTCATCAGCGGCGAAAATGGCAAGCTCCGCATACTCGTTTTCTGTTAATGGGTAGATTTTCTGTAAGGTGCGTTCTGCAAAGAGGCGCATATCCTCGTCCATGAACGGCAGCGCAGCCGTCATATTTTCCATAAGCTGTTCCTTGCTTCCCTCATGGTAAATACTTAACAGGTTCATTTCTTCAACAGTCAGTCTAATCATGTTCATACCTCCAATTCGTGATTTTTTGTTTTTGCTGTCTTTTTCGGGACTTTTGGGGATTTCTCTGTTTGTAACTGCGCCCGGACAGAGGGACGGGACTGTTTCATCTCTTTATTCCTCTCATTTTTATCTATCAGCGCATAAACGCCATGCCTGCCCTCCAACGTAGAAAGGGAAAGGCTTTTGTAAGGGAGCATGGAAAACAGCCGTTCCATGTCCTTATCCGTTGCCAGTGGAACAAAGTAGGGAGAAAGTTCTACCGCACAATGGGTCTTTTCGGAGCTGTCCGGTTCTCCAAGCCCTTTTACATTTTCCACAATCCGGCGGGCTTCTGTTTCAATCCGTCTGTCATGCAGGGCGGCGATATGTAACTGAAAATCCCCCTGCGTATGTGGTATTCGGTTTTGGTACTGTTCCCTCAAAAGGCTTTTTAAAGCTTCCGGGTTGTTTGGCTGTGCTTCAAAACGTATAAATTTTCCAAGCTGCGGGTCAGTGTCCCCGTCAAAATATTGTCCGGCAGGCTTTATCAACTCCCCATGCTCATAAATCAGCGTGTAGTTGTCGGCGGGTGTGGATTTTTCGATTACTTCCCGGAAATGCTGCAAATAATCCAGTTCATAAAGATTGCCCTTGATTTTTTCCTGCTCTGTGCCTGTCAGTTCCACCGCATAGGCAAGGATAGTATCGCGGGTCTGTTCCCCGTAAAACCGCCATGTATTATGCTGCCTTGTGTCCTTTAGAAAAACGTCCCGTTCCCGGAAGCAGCACGTCCCGGACGGGCGGGAAAACCACAAAAGCCGTTTGTCCTCCGGGATAGGGCTTACCGCCGCTTTCTGCAAAATCTGTTTGTCTATATCAAAATCGCTCTGATAAAAAGCGGTGTTCTGTTTCATTATGGCTTCAAGGGAAGTGATAACGTCCACATTTTCAAATTTTTGTAACTTCATAGGTCAGCTCCTTTCCAAATCCTGTGTTTTCTGTCTTGCCTGTTTCTTTGGTGTCTGTTCTTTCGCTGCTTTAAGCTGCGCCCGGATAGAGGGCTTTTTCTCCGGTTCTGTCTGTTTCTTTTCTGCTTTGAGGGCTTCGGCATATTCTGCAAGGGAAATTTGTTTGCCTGCTTTTGCCTTTTCTTCCAGTTCCGCAGCGGTCGGAGTGTTGTTTATCTGCCCGTCAATCATGTTGTAGTTTTGCTCGGTGGTCTGCTCGGCAGCTTTCAGATAATTTTCCGGTTGCTCTGCGGCAATGGCAAACGCCTGCGTTCCGTTCCCCATAATCAGATATTTTCCGTCGTCGGACTGGTGGTGCAATCCATATCCGGCAGCTTCCATTTGCTCGCGGCTCATGGCGGTTACATAGAAAGTCCCTCTCGGTGTTTTGATTGTTTCGCCCGTTTCCAAGTCGTCGGGAATGAGTGCTTTTTCCTGCGCCTTGAAAAACTCCGGCACTTCCTTATAACCCAAGCTGTCTACATAGTGGGCGGTGTCCTGCCCGTTCTGATGAAGCACCACCACGTCGGAAACGGAAAGGCTGTGTCCCTTAAAATCTTTCGGGTGGTCGATATTAAAGCGGGTGTAAATATCTTCAAGGGAAGTCCCCGGCGTAAGCTCTGCGGAATAGACAAGCGCATAGTTTTTCGCGTCTACCCGGTGTCCTGTGGCAGTCAGACGGTCGTAAGGTTCAAAACGCAAGTCCCTTGTTTCGTCCCCGCCTTTTATCTGATAAATGGAAAAGGTGTCTTTGTCTTGTGGGGCTTCCTGTTCCGGCTGCTCCTGTGCAGCTACCTTTTGCTGCCGGATATGCGCCCGCTGTAACTCGGTCGGCTTTTCTCCGGTAAGAGGTGCAATGGCTTTCACATAATCAGCCGCATAGTAGGCGTTACTGGTAAGCTGCCGCTGCCATGCCCCTGCTTTTGGCGACCAACGGAAGCCGTTGCTTTTTAGGGCTTCCCGCGTAGCTTCGTCCGGCTTATCCTCAAAGAAGATTTGCAGGCGGTTCGCTTCGGTGTTTGCTTCCACCTTGCCGCCGTCAAATTCCCAACCCACAAAACCGATTTCCTTTTGCTGTGAAAGGAATTTGATACGGTCTTTCACGCGCCGGATTTCCGCGCTGTTGTTGGATAACGCCCAAGTCGCAAAGGGCTTGTCCCCCAAATACCAACTGCTCGCCATGTCTGCTTTTAATTTTTCAAGCTGTTCCGGCGACAAATGCGGGCAGCCGTCAAGGGTCTTATGCTTGCGGTAGTAGGCGTTTACGGCTTTCATGGTTTCCTGCGATTTTTCAAGGCTTTCCAGTTTCTTTTCCAACTTCTGTACTGCCTGCGGGTCGTCTGCGCTGATACCTCCCATGCCGGTGCTGCGGATTTTATCAAGAAGTCCCTGTATGTCCTGCCATTCCCGGTAATTGCTGTCGCGGGCTGCGTTCTGCTTTTCTTTCTTCCTTGTGGGGAAGTTAGAGCCGCCTGCAATGAGGATAGAGGGAACACGCGCGTCAATCTCATAACCTTTGTTCATGTTCGCCGCCAGTTTCCGGGCATAGGTGTCAAGCAGGCTGTCGATTTTCTCATGGTACATCGGGTCTACCCGCTGTTTCTGCCTTTCTGCAAGCTGTACGGCTTCATCAACGTAATGCCTGTATTCCGCCGTTGCGCTGCCTTGCTTATAATCGGAAAAGCTGTTTGCGTCCTTTGCGCGACGGGCGGCAGCTTCATTGATTGTGTAATAAGGGGCGGCGGGGGCAGCCTGTTCCGGCTGTGTCTGTGTAGTCTGTGGTGCTTCACTACTTGCGCCTGTATCAGCTTCCGGCTCTGTCTGTGCTTCTTTTTCCTGTACCGGGGCTGTTTCTTCGGGAAGCTCCGGCGCGGCTGCTTCTGCTTCGGGCTGTTTGGCTGCTTCCTGTGCGGGCTGTGCCTGTTCGGTGGTCTGCTCCTTATCCTGTGCCTTTTGGATTTCTGCAAAATGTCCGTCTATGGTATCAATCAGCTTCGCGGCTGTACTGCGAATTGTTTCAAGAGAGCCTTTCAGTTCTGCAAGTTCTTTGCCGCTGCTCCACCCGGCGATATACCCAAAAGAATAGTCCGACGTATCAAGTCCGTAATGTTGGCAGACAGCATAGGCGACGCTTTCCGCCTGTACCTCGCGGGTGCGGCGGTCGGGGCGTTCCGGCGCGTCTTTGTCTATGTCATGGAGTGTCGCATGGGCGATTTCATGGATTGCGGTCTTGATGTTCTGCAATTCGTCCATACCCTCGTTGATGAAGATACGCTTTTCCTCATAATTGCAGCGTCCCTTTACGCCGCCGCTTAATGCTTCAAATCCCATAGCAAAGGGGGAAGACTTTTCAAGGGCAGCGAAAAAATCCTTGTATTGTTCCACGTTGCCCGTCAGCTCATAGGTAAGGGTAGGAAGTTCTTTTCCCTCGGTCTGTGAAATATCAAAGACAGATACTACACGAAAAGCGGGTATCTTGATTTCCTTTTCCTCGGTAACAGGTTTCCCGTCCTTATCGAAAACAGGCTTTTGGGTGTCCGGGTCGATTTTTTCTACCTGTTTCTTGACGATAAACGGGGACGGCGCAAGTATTTTGATAGCTTTTTCTCCCGGCTTTACATGGCGGTCAAATTCCTTTTCCCATTGTTTGTAACCTTTTACAAGGCTGCCGCCCTGCATGGCGATAAGGATTGTATTGTTAAAGCTGTAATTGTGAAACTTTGACATGGTACGCAGATAATCGGCGTAGCGGTCGCTTTCATAAATCCCCAAAATGCCCTGTTCCAGTCGGTCGGTAATCTCTTTCATCTTGTCGGCGGGTTTTTCGGAAGATAGGATAATCGGGAGAACCGGGGACTGCTCTGTGGCAAGTGCAGGCTGTACGGCAGCAGCGTCAAGGTCTGCCTGTTCCTGCGGCTGCGGCGTTACCCGGTATTCCTCCGGCACGTCCCGCCCGTCGTACCACTGTGTAAAGGTGTTGCGGTTATTGTAGATATAGCCCTGCTCGGTAAATCTGCCCCCGTCATTGATAGCAGCGTCCCGCCCGTATTCCTCATACATAAAATAGTTTTTTGCTTCTTCCGGCAGCTCCAACTCGTCCAGTTCTTCAATGAGATAATGCCCGTAATCTTCCTCACTTTTTACGGACGGGTAAAGCCAGTAACAGTCAAGGTTTTGTGCAAGGTTGATGATGTCCTGCAAGTCCCTTGTATGGTCGCCGTATGTGATAGCCGCAATAAATTTTTCCCGGTCGTCGTCAAACTGCATTTTCAAAAGTTCGCTCAAATAGTTCAGCTCGTCAAGGCTTTCAAGCTCGGTCAATTTTCCTGCCAGTCCCGCAATAGAGGACTGGTATTCTGTGATGTGCAGCTCACCGTAGTTTTTGCCGTCTATCCCGATACGGTCAAAGACTTCTTTCAAATGTTCGGCAGTCGTGGGGAATGATACCCATTCGCCCGCAGGTCTGCCCTCGGTGTACTTCCCAAGATTAGAAAGATACCCGCTTAAAATCGGTTGTTCCATGCGTTCGCTCCTTTCTTTCTCAATCATGCGGTGCATAAGCGCGTAGTCCTCCATGCTCATACTCCCGTCAAAAATGTAGGGGTCGGGTTCTTCGCCGTCCCGGTAGGCTTTTTCAGAAAAAGGAAGCCCCGCAGCGTGGGCGGTGGCTTTTGCTTCCTCGATAAGCTCCAGCGGTAATCTGTCGTCGTGGGCTTCGATAAATTCCCCGATATTGCTATATCCGTTTTCGTAGTGGCGGCGCACCCCGGCGGTCAGTTCGTCAAGGTTCATATCCCCGCCAAGATAGCCGGAATAATAGCCGTTTACCACAACGGCGGCGGGGTCAGCCTGTTTGATTTCCTCCATGCGGCTTCTGTCCTCCGGGTAAAGGTAGTCGCCAATTTCAAGGTGGAAATATTCGGCGTTCCAAGAACGTCCCGTTTTCCAAAACGCCACCCAAGCGATACCGTCCCTTAATTCTTCTTGATAGTCTTTTACAGTGTCCCGTAAACTTGCCATGTGTAACCTCCTTTCCAAACGGCAGCGCGGACGCTGCATTTTCCGGTTTCATCATTCAGTACCCCACGCCCGCGTTTTTGCCAAAAATTTTATAGATTTTTTCAAGATTTCAGAGGGTTTGGGACACTTCCCAACAAGCAAAAATCCCCGCCGTTCTCGGTAGAGAAAGCAGGGATTTTACGGAAAAGGGTACTCTTTTCCTATGCTTGCTATTCAGTTATTTTTTCTTCGGAAGTTCCACCCGGTAGTTGACGTATTTCCCGCCCGTATCAGTTAATACGATAGTTCCGTCATAGGTTTTGCCCGTCTTTGGGGAATAGAGTTTCCTCACATTTACCTTGCCGGATTTTAAGAGCGCGGTGGCAATCTTCGGAGTAAAGGCTACTTTGCGTTCCTCAAAGAAGCGGTCATTTTTCCACATGGTAAAGATACATTCCTTGTTGCTGCAATAGTAGTTTTTCTTTCCCTCATAAACGGGAGAACCGCAGCGGGGACAGTTTCCCAACGCTTCCCGTTCCGGCTTGAACATCTGCGCCTTATCATCAGAGAGGAACGGGTACGTTTTTACCAGTTCCCGCGCCATATCCTCGATACCCTCCATAAATGCGCCGGGGTCTGCCTTGCCCTTTGCAATCTGCGTCAGATTGTTTTCCCATTCTGCGGTAAGCTGCGGGCTTGTCAGAGTGTCCGGCAGGACGCACACAAGGTTGATACCGTCCTTTGTGGGAAGTAGCTGCTTGCCTTTTCGCTCCACAAAGCCGCCCTTTACCAGTTTTTCAATGACAGCGGCGCGGGTGGCGGGAGTTCCAAGCCCTTTGCGTTCTGCGTCCGGGTCGGTGTCCTCGCTTCCGGCGCGCTCCATAGCAGAGAGCAGCGACGCTTCGTTGTGGGGCTTTGGCGGTGTGGTGTCATGCTCCGTTACCATTGCCGCCGGATTGTCAAAGGTCTGTCCCTCGGTAAACGGCGGCAGGGTCTTTTCGGTGTCGCTGTCTGTGTCGTCCGTTTCGGGCTTGTTCTTTAAGGCTGCCCGATAGCGGCGGTCAAGTTCTTTCCACCCGTCGGACAGTACCGTTTTTCCCCTTGCGGTAAAGGACTGTCCGGCACATTCAAAAACTGCTGTAACCGCTTCAAAGGTATGCGGTGCAGCGGTCGCCATGAGTAGACGCGCCCCGGTAAGAGTAAGGATATTTCTTTCGCTTTCCGGCAGCGCAGCAAGGTCGGTCTTTGCAAGCTCCATAGTGGGGATAATGGCGTGGTGGTCGGATACCTTTTTACTATTCAGCACCTTTCCAAGCTCCGGCGTGAAGTCTGCGCCCTCCATAAAAGAATACTTTCCGTAAAGCAGCTTGATAATGCCCGCCGCCGTATCGCCCATATCGTCAGTCAGATAGCTGCTGTCGGTTCTCGGATAGGTCAAGAGCTTCTTTTCATACAATGCCTGTGCAAGGTCAAGGGTCTGCTTTGCGGTATAGCCGAACAGGCGGTTTGCTTCCCGCTGTAAAGAAGTAAGGTCAAAGAGCTTCGGCGGGGCTGTGGTCTTTTTCTCTTTCACAAGGGAAGTACAGACTGCTTTTGCCGCTTCGCAAGCAGCTTTCAGCCTGTCAGCTTCGGAACGGTCAGACAGTTTTTCACTTGCAGCTTCCGCGCCGGATAAGGCAAGGTGTACATGGTAGTATTTTTCTTTCTTAAATGTGGTAATCGCTGTGTCCCGTTCAACAAGCATTTTTAAGGTCGGGGTCTGTACGCGCCCCACGTTCAAGGTATGGTTGTAAAGGACAGAGAAAAGACGGGTGGCGTTGATACCGATTAGCCAGTCAGCCTTTGCCCTGCATAATGCGGAAGCAAAGAGCGCGTCGTATTCTCCGCCGTTCTTCAGATGTGCAAATCCCTCTTTAATAGCAGCTTCTTCCATTGAGGAAATCCACAAGCGGCGCATAGGTTTCTTGCAGCCCGCCATTTCATAGACAAAGCGGAAAATGAGTTCTCCCTCGCGCCCTGCGTCGCAGGCATTGACGACTTCGGAAACGTCTGTCCGGTGCATAAGCTCCTTTAGGTTTTTGAATTGCTTTTCCTTGTCAGCCGCAACGGTGTACTTCCATTCCTGCGGCAAAATCGGTAAGCTGTCATAGCTCCACTTTTTATATTGTTCTCCGTAGGCGGCAGCTTCGGAAAGCCCTACCAAATGTCCCACGCACCAGGAAATGATATAGCCGCTTCCTGTGAGAAATCCGTCTTTCTTTTCCTTTACTCCAAGTACGGCAGCGATTGTCTGTGCCACACTGGGCTTTTCTGCAATAACTAAAATCAAATAAAAATCCTCCTTTCGGGTAAAAGAAAAGAGCAACCGATTTTTCGATTGCTCCTACAAGTGATTGTATAAAGATATGAAAATGATAAATTTGAAGTTTCTTACTCGTTAATTAACTTTTTTATTAAACGTGTTCCAAATGCTAAATATGGTTTACCTAAATATTCGTTTTTATCAATCACATAACCATTCTTTTGATAAAATGATATAGCGTTCGTATTTCTCTGAAACGCCCATATAATTATCTCTTCATAACCTCGTTTTTGGGCTTCTCGTTCAGAAAATGAAAGAAACTGGCTACCAATATTATGCCCTTGCGCTTCTGGCTTTACATAAACACGCCAAATTTCAAAAGCTCTTTTTTTATCTATATCTGACGTATTGCCTATTGATAACAAAGCTAATACCTGACCTTGTTCTTCCCAAACATATTCCGACAACCGTTTTGATTGAAAGTCATGTCTTAATTCTTCTGCACGTTCTTTACAACCATCTTCATCCAACAGGAGTGGGCTTACATAATCCGAATATGTTTTTTTCCAGTTTGTATTTACTATATCTATTACTGTATCATAATCTTTCTCTACTAAAGGTCGTATCATAAACTTGTTACTCCAAATTAAATTCAAATTTTTACTGTTCTTTTCCAGTTCCACCTTCTTGCCCTTCGGACAAGAAGTATCTCTCACTTTCAGCTTTGTCAATTCAAGTTTGCTTAACACCATCAATTCCTATTGTTATTATAATTATATCATATCCCTATACGCAAGTATATAGTTTTCAGCATTCCGGCTCGGCTTCTTTTTTCTTCTGTACCTGTTTCAGACAGTACCCCACACAAGGGGACTGCCCCTTATAGGGGCAGGAAGCGCAAGCCGGGGGATATGGAACAGGCGACGCATTATCACGCCGCCCATTCGGTTTCTTTATCATCATTTTTTCAAAGGGATTGTCGGTAAACAGGGTCATAGGGTTTTTTCCTCCGTTTCTTCATCTTCGGGAGTTTCCCCGGTATCTGTTTCCGGCTCGTCCTCGTCGTAATCCTCAAAGTCAAAATCTTCAAGGTCAGTGCTTCCTTTCACGTTCTGCTTCGGTTTTACAAACTTAAAGTAGTAGAACGCCGCGCCGCCACCAAGCAGCACAAAGAGGACTAAGGCAAGCACCGCGCCGGGATTGCCGCCTTTTTCTTTGGGTTCTTCCGGCTGCTCGGTGGGTGTTGGGGTAGGTTCTTTGCCTGTGCAGCCTGTCAGAGTAGTTGCACATACCGGGCAAGATGTATTTACCTTTCCGGCTTCGCATTTTTCCGTACAGTTGCAGACTTCCGGCTTTTTCGTGGCTTCCCCGGTTTCGGTCAGTGCCATAAGGTCGGCTTCGTCTACTTGATTAAGGAAATGTACGGTCTGTTCCCCCTCGGCGGCGCGGTCAATGAGGATATAAAAGTAGTTGCCGCTTTTGGTGGTAACAGTGATAAGCTGCTTATTGCCGCCGTAATCGTCAACCAGTGTTGCGTTTCCCTTTGGGGTAAGGGGCGGCGTTTCCGGTTCTTCCACCACTACATTACTGTCGTTGGTCGCGTCCTCTGCGGGTGGCTCTGTGGCTGCGCCCTGTGCATAGGCAGGGACAGAAAAACCGCCCATAAGGATAAGGGCGGCACAAAGGGCAGTCATGGTCTGTTTGAGTTTATTCTTCATCTGCATTGTCCTCCTGTTCTTCGTAGTCTGCGGCTTCATCAGAAACAGGGGCGGCACTCATACCGGGAATACCGCCGCCGGACAGCATAGCATTTAATTCCTGCGGGGTCAGACGCATAGCGCGTACAAGCTGCACGATTTCAAGGTTTTCCGCTTCGGTTTTCTGTGCTTCCAGTCCTTTCAACTTGTTCTGATACTCTGTGATTTTCTCGCGGGTCTTTGCGATTTCCTTATTGATACGGTCGATTTTGTTGTTTGCCATAAAATAAATTCTCCTTTCTTTTTGGGCTGCTTACCAGTTCATCAGCCCATAGCCTTTGATACATTGATAGTTAAGGTCATAGCTTTTAATCTTGCAGGCGTCGCCGGAATTGCCCTCAACGGTATAGACGCGGCTGCCGTCCCTGCCAAGCACAAGCCCCACATGGTCGGCAACGCCGTCTAAATCCCAGTCGAAAAAGATAGCGTCGCCGGGTGCGATATTCTCATAGCCGCGCGCGCCCCATTGTCCCCTTGACTGAAACCAAGGGACCCCCTGCCATTCGCAGCCTGCAAAGCGGGGTTCGCTTTTTCCGGCTTGATTGTAGCACCATGACACAAAGCAGGCACACCATTCCACGCGGCTGTTAAAGCCGTACCAAGACCAATAGGAGTAGCCGCCTACATTTCCGACCTGCTGTTTTGCAAGCTCCATAAGCTCCGGGTTTCCGGGACGTGTGCCGTTTACAAACTCCACGCCGCTTAAATCCTCAGACGGGCTTCCGTCGGGAGAGCCGCCGCCAAAAATCAACGGTTTGTTGCCCTGTGTCTGTAAGTACACCTTGAACATTTCAAACTGCTGTGGGTTCAGCAGTTCTTCCGCAAGGGAAGCAATCGGCTTGTTTGTCAGTTTCACATTTAAGATACGGTATTCGTATTCTTCCTCGTTGCCCTCCTCGTCGGTGGTGGTGCGTATCTCGATTTCTTCCGTCAGCGTCAAGGTGTACTGTAAGCCGAACAGACGCTTTAGCTCTGCCTGTGCGCTCTGCGGGGTGTAACTCTGTAAAAGGGCGGTCAAGTAAGACGCTAATTCGTGGGGGTTATGCCCGATAGTGTCAAGGTCATAGCGGTATTCATCATAGCCGCTGTGGGTGCTTTCGATATTGTCAATTTCCTGTTGCAGCTCATTTTCCATTGCAGCATAGCTCTGTTCCGTTGCCACAAGGTCGCTGTCCTCGGACGTGTAGGAAGTCCCTAACACGCTGTTCATGCTGCCGGAAAACATTGCCCCGCAAGAGGAAAGCCCTACGGATACCATGATGAACAGAAGCAGCGCGGCGATAGCGATTATCACGCCCGCCGGGTGTCGTCCTGCAAAGGCAGCCGCTTTCTTTGCTGCTGTTTGGGACGCTCCGGCGGCAGCTTTGGCGGTGGCTGTGCCGCCTTTCTTTACGGTCTTTGCATACTGGCGTTTGATTTTCTGTTTCTGCATGAAACGGGAAAAGGGATTGCTTGTAAGCTGCGGGTTTTCCTGCAAGGCTTTGTGATACTGGAAGTTCACATTTGCCTTAAACGCTGCCTGTTCTGCCTTTGCCGCTTCCCGGTAGGGTTTCAGCTTATGGCTGCGGTAGCCCTGTTTTAATTTTCTTGTCCCGTACCTTGCGCCGCGCTCGGCAAATTCCTCCGATTTGTGCGCGCCCTCCACGCCGGAATTGTCTTTCTCGACGCTGTGGATTTTGTTGTGAACAAAAATACCCGCTTCCTGCGCGGGGTGGGATAACGGGTTACTGTGGGCTTTGCCGCCGGGTATCGGCTTTTCCTGTTCTTCAAAGCGTAAACGGGTCTTTGCTTTTCCGGTGGTTTCCTCAAAGGTACGCTCTTTTACCAGTTTTTTCTGTTTCGGGAGGGCTGCCTTTGCTTCGTCCAGTTTGTCGGCGGCTTTATCTGATTTTTTGATGTAGGGTTGCAGTTTTGGCGTTTCCCGTTCCTCGTCGGTAAACTGCAAGCGGGAAGTGGAAGTACGCAAAACAGCCGCTTCCTGTGCTTTCTTGACTGCCTTTTTGCTTGCCTTTCGGGTATGGGCTGCGTCAAGGTGCTCTATGACGCGCTCTGCGGTAGCGGTGTCCGGCTGTGAAAAGTCGCTGTCTGCTTCCCGGCTGCTGATACGCTCGGCAGTCTGCTGTGTTTCATTGATTTCCACCGCACCGTCGCGGGTCATTTTCTGTGTGATTTTATCGCGTGGTTTTAACTGTTTCATAGGCTGCTCACTTCCTCCGGCTTCGTCGTCATAATGCGGTAAAGCTCGGTGTCTTTCGGGAAATGGTCTACAAAGGGCAGCACTACATTTCCATAAAAAATAAGTCCCTCGCCTGCTTCGGTATGAGTTACATACTTCATCTGTTGTGGGCTGATATTTAACTGCTTTGCAAGGATAGCCCGGTCGCCCTGTGCCTGATTGAGCATAAGGACAAAATCAGAGTTTTCAAAGATATTTTCCACCTCGCGGCTTGCCAAAAGGTCTTTGATATTCTGTGTAATGGCTGTCGGTATGCCGCCCCATTTACGGAAACGCTTCCAAATTTCCACACTGTAAGCGGCGGTCTGTTCCTCTTTCAAGAGCAAGTGAAATTCGTCCATATAGTAGCGGGTAGATTTCTTTTCTGCCCGGTTGATAGTAACGCGGTTCCATATCTGGTCTTGCACAATGAGCATACCTAACTTTTTGAGCTGCTTTCCAAGCTGCTTAATATCAAAGCAGACAAGGCGGTTAGAAAGCTCTACATTCGTTCTGTGGTTAAAGACGTTCAGACTTCCCGAAACATAAAGCTCCAATGCCGCCGCAATGCGGGCAGCTTCCGGCTCCGGCTGTTTTAGCAGCTCGTCGTAAAGGTCGCCCAAGATAGGCATTTTTTCCGGTACAGGGTCAGCAAGGTAGTCCCGGTACACATTCCTTACGGCGCGGTCAATGACGGTCTTATCAACGGGCTGCAAGCCCTCCTTGCCGCCAATGACAAGCTCGCAGAGGGAAAGGATAAAATCACTTTTCAGTGCAAGGGGGCTGTCGTCCTCGCTGTAATTAAGGTTCATATCCATAGGGTTTACATACTGGGGCGTACCGTCCATGCCTTTCCCGGTCGGGGATAACCGTATCACTTGCCCGCCAAGCCGCTTGACAAGGGCAAAATACTCGGCTTCCGGGTCGCAGATAAAAATATCGTCGTCGGTAATGAGAAAGGCGTTTGTGATTTCCCGCTTTGCCGCAAAGGATTTTCCGCTGCCCGGTGTTCCCAAGATAAGCCCATTCGGGTTTTTAAGCTGCTTGCGGTCGCAGAGTATCATGTTGTTTGACAGGGCATTTAAGCCGTAATACAGGGCAGCCCCGGTCTGAAATAACTCCTGCGTGATGAACGGGATAAAAATAGCGGTGCTGCTCGTCGTCAAACCCCTCTGAATAGGGATAAGGTTCTCGCCCAAAGGGACAGAGGACATCAGCCCTGCTTCCTGCTGATAGTCAAGACGGGTCAGGGCGCAGTTGTATTTCTGTGCAATGCCCGCCGCCGCGAAAATGTCATTTTCCAGTTTCCGCTTCGTATCTGCCATGTTTACCACAAGGAACGTGAGAAGAAACATTCGCTCGTTGCGGCTCTGTAAATCCTGCAACAGGTTCTTTGCTTCATTCCCAAAGGTGGCAAGGTCGGACGGGATTATGTCAATATCGTAACCGCTTCTAACTGCTTTTTTCTGTTCCTCAATCTTCATCTTGTCAAGGTCAGTGATTTTGCGCTTAATGGTCTTGATTGCTTCCGACTGGTCGATACTTTTAATATGGAGATTGACAATAACGCCTGTTTCCAAGTCCAACATATCTGCTAAGATACGGTCGTTTAACTCCGGGGCAAGGATTTCAAGGAACGATACCGCCCCTGTCTTTTTCCCCATAGCAAAGTAGCGCCTCTCCCCGAACTTGAAAGAGGACGGGGCGATAAAGTCCTTTGTGGTAAGCCCTGTCGGGGTCAGCCAGTCATAAGAGAATGAGAACGGCTCGCCTGCCGGGTGGAATACCCCATGCAGCACCTTTAGGCGTTCATAGCCGGATAAGGGGTGCGCCGATACGCCAAGCACCTTGAAGTTATTGAGTACGTCGGTTTCGATACGGGAAAGCCGCGCCCTTGCCGCCGCCGGATTGTCCGCTTCAATGGAAAATGTGATGTACTTATGCTTTACAAGCCCGTTGTTCCCTTTGGCAAGCTGCGTTTTCAGCATATCGGAATACTCGGTGCGGATAGAATTAAAATCGTCATTTTGCGGCGGGATATGGATTGCCCGCGCTGCCTGTTCCTGCTGTGAGCCTTGATTGATGAAAGAAAGCTGCACGTTTACGCTTGCGTCAAAGTAGTTGAGAAAATCGCACCAGTTTTCAAAAATGGCGGTCTTATCGTCTGCCTGTGCAAGCTGATAGTTGATGTCCTCAAAGGCAATGCTTTTTGAATACTTTCGCTGTGCCACTTTGCAGATACCGTCCGGGTACATGGCAAGGTAGGGAATGGTCTGCTGTGCGGTGTGGGCTTTGCCGTCCCCCTTTGCCTGCCGGATAACCGCCGCTATCTGTTTCTTTTCTGCGCGGGTCAGCTTACGCCTGTTTCCTGCGGCTTCCCGCGTCCTTTTTGTCTGTCCTTTTGACAATCGCTGATACCTCCTTTTCTAATGCCCGCTGTTTCTCCAAGAGTGCATACAGGTTTTCCGTCTGATACGGTCGCACTTTGGGGCGGGTAAACTTTGTCTGAATGATGTTCTTTATGACCACTTCAAGGGGCTGCCCATGCTTTTCATACATGGCAACCAAGAAGCAGGGAAGCATGACGACAATCATTGCCATTGCCGCAAGGCTCGTCCCTGCGCTGTCTTTGAGCAAAAAGAAAAGTGGCAGTCCCATAAGAAGTGCCACTGAAAAACAAAGGATTTGCCGCTTTGTCAGATTGAAAGCGACTTTTGTTTTGACTTTGGATAAGTCTTTGGGTACAGGTACATACGCCAAGAAAAAACCTCCTTTCTGCCCTTAGTGGGCGTTGAATATAGATTTTGCCAGTGCGCCGGATTTGAACAGGGAGAAACAGAGGATAACGGTATAGGCTGCAAGGGAAAAAATCGCGCTGTGCAGATTGTCCGCTAAGACCATTTCGCCTACCAAAACCGCATAAATGCCGACGCATATCATAATGAGGAAGCCTTGAAACCCAAGTGCAAACAGCCCCTTTAGGTAGTTGTTCCCAATCTGTCCCCATTCCCGGTTTGTCATGGTGGCAAAAGGGATAGGGGAAACGGAACAGTAGGCGTATATCTCAATCATTCTTCCGTAGAGGATAACGGTTATCAGTACGGACATGATTTTCATACAAAGGCTTACAAGGCTCGTTTCCATAACAAGTAACAGTAGTTCGGGGATTTCCATATCTTTTAGTCCCTCCTGCATGGCGGCAAGGGCTTCGGTTACGTCGATATTCGTATCGCCGCCGATAACCCCCGCCGCGCCGGACACAATATGCTGCGCCATATCAAACACCGCCATAGTAATATCAAAGGTATGTGTTACCAAGAAAACGGCAACAAAGGCTTTGAAAAACCACTTAAAAAATAGGAATGTGTCAACGTCGTGCATATTGTTTTTTTCCGTTACCATGCTGATAAGCTCATAACAGAGGACATAGGTAATGACAAGCCCCGCAATGGGTACAATCACATTTTCCGACAGATTTTGTATCATGTTGAAAATGTTTGCGTTCCACCCCTGCGGGGTCTTGCCTACCTCCGCTGCAATGGTGCCTACTTTTTCGTTTACGTCCCCGAACATCGTTGACAGATTACCGTTTATCGCACCGATAAGGATTTCCTTTATCCATTCGTTAATCGCGTCAAGTATGCTCTCCATAGGCTACCCTCCGTAAACTTATCCGAACAGACCGGAAAGAAGCGGTACAAGGATAGTGCCGATAAGGGCAACACCGCCGCCCGCCATAAGCTGCTTAATGCCTTGACTTTTTGCACCCGGATTGTCGTTTCCATATCCCTCTAAGAGATTGATAACGCCCCAAATGCCTAAGCCTGCGCCCAGTGCGATAACAAGGGTCTGTAATACGTCGATAGCAGAGTTAAAAAATTCCATAAAGCTCCTTTCTGCCGCAAGTGCGGCTTGCCCCATAAAAGGGCATAAAAAACGGCGGTCAGTTTACAAACTGCCGCGGTCATAAGCCCGCCGGATTTCGGCGGTTTCCCCGCGCTGCCTATGTGTCTGCCGCGCGGCGGTATTCAATTTTTAAGTGTGGGCGTTATGGATTTTCCAGTAGGGGCGCGTATTCTGTAAGTTGTCTGTTTCTTTGTTACTGCGTCAATTCCTCCTTTCGTTGCTGCTCGTACAGGGCTTCGCACCGTTTCACAAACTTTTGGATAGCTGCCTGCCGCTGTCTTTCCTGCCAGTCGGCAATGGAGATAAGCCCGTTTATGGCTTCTGTGATTTTTTTATCCTTTTTCTTTCGGATACGTCTATTCATGGTCGGTGTCCTCCTGCAAATCTGCTTCGCTGATTTCGTAGTAGTCAAAGGGTTCGTCCGGCTTTACAAGGGTAGGTCTGCGCCTTAAATGCTTTTCCATATCAAAAGTATTTTTCTTGTCATAGTCGGACAGGTATTTATAGTTGGGGTGCTTTGTAATGTCGTACTTATCGGAAAAGAACGGGCGCACCCCTCGTAGCTGCAAAATACATTTCCCGCCGTCCATGACTGCAATTTCATCTTCCGTCATAAGTTGCTTGCCTAACTTCTGATAATTCAGCCCATGCGATACCTCGCGCCCCCGGTTCTCGGAAGTGTTGAAGCTGTCAATGGTTTCTTTCCCCAAGATTTCCGACATTTCTTTGAGGGTGGTTTTCTCCTTGCCGCCCAAGAAAAGGGTGGTGTCGCAGTTGCCGACTATGGTATCAGCGTTGTCTTTGTATATCGCTTTTAGCTGCGACTGACTTTGCAAAATGATTGAAGCGGAGATTTCCCGGCTTCGGATAGTGGCTATGAGCTTTTCAAACTTCGGTATCTGCCCGATATTTGCAAACTCGTCTAACAGACAGCGCACATGGACGGGCAGCCTGCCGCCGTATTCATCATCTGCCTTGTCGCAAAGCAGATTGAAAAGCTGCGTGTAAAGAATACTCACAACAAAGTTAAAGGTATCGTCAGTGTCGGAAATGATAACAAACAGGGCGGTCTTGCGGTCGCCTATGGTGTCAAGCTCCATTTCGTCGGTTTCCATAAGGTCGCGCAGCTCCTTAATGTCAAAGGGGGCAAGCCGCGCACCGCAGGAAATGAGGATAGAGCTTCTTGTCTTTCCCGCAGATAGCAGGAATTTCTTATACTGCCGGACGGCAAAATGTTCCGGGTCTTTTTCCTCCAACCGTTCAAACATGAGGTCAACGGGGGACTGAAATTCCGGGTCGTCCTCGCGGGCTTCCGACGCATTTATCATTTCAAGCAGCGTCGTGAAGTTCTTTTCTTCTTCCGGGGCTTCGTACCAAATGTAGCCGATAAGGGCGCAGTAAAAGAGCCGTTCCGATTTTACCCAAAAATCCTCCCCGGCTTTTTCCCCGTCCCCTTTGGTGTTGGCAATCAAAGTGTTTACCAGTTTCAAAATGTCTTTTTCGCTGCGGAGATAGGCAAAGGGATTGTAGCGCATGGATTTCTTGAAATTGATTGTGTTTAGCACCTTTATCCGATACCCGCCGCGCTGTAAGAGCTTCCCGCACTCGACTAAAACCGTACCTTTCGGGTCAGTTACAACGTAGCTTGAGTGCATTTGCATTAAGTTGGGCTTCACAAAAAATCTCGTCTTGCCGCTGCCGCTTCCCCCGATAACAAGGATATTTTTATTCCTTGCATACTTCGGCTGCTTCGGGCGGCTGTTCATGGTAAGCCGTTCCGTCTGTGTCAGCAGCACGTTATTTTGAAATACCGGGTCGGTATAGGGCTTTATATCTTCGGCGTTGCCCCAACGGGCAGAACCGTATTCGATACCTTTTCGATATTTCTTTGCGTTCTTGCCTTTGAAGTACACCATAAGCCGGATAAGGACAGCCCCCGCAATACCGATAAGCAAATCCATAAGGGCAAGGCTCGGAAGCGGGCTTGCAAAGGCAGCGGAAAAGCCGTCTGCAAGAGAAAGCACCTTGCCGGAAAGGTCAGCTCCCGGAGAGAGCCGCACCGCCTGTCCGATTTTGTCAAAGAGATAGACAAAGAGCAGATAGGGGGCATTTAGGATAAGCAGCTTTTTAAGTTCCGGCTTCATAGCGATACCTCCCTGTCCTTTTTCTTCACTTTGTCCCTCTGTGCGTTCAGAGCTGCCGCCTTATCTTTCAGAGTAGAAAGCAGCTTGCGGATAGAGGGCTTTTTATCCCTGCCTAATTTCTTTGCGGTAAATTCCCGGAACGCTTCGGTCATAACGTCAATATCCTTGCCCCGAAAAGACACAAGGTAGGTCGGCGGCTTGCCGTTCTCAATCTTCTTGACGTTGTAATCAAGCCCGTTTTTCCTTGCGATAGGGTCAAAGGCTTTGATATTTTGGCCGGTAATCTCAATGTTGGAAACCTTTTCTCCCGGCTTCATAAGCTGCCGCATAGTGATTTTCCCATGCGGGGCTTTGGTTAGCTGCCCTTTGCCTTTGGCAAGCAGGGCTTTCATAGCCTTTTGCAGCACTTCGGCGGTCAGCTTAGATGTTTTGATTGCTAAAGATACGACTTTTTCGTTGACTTCATCTTGCATGAAATCCCTCCTTTCGTGGTTTTGTTAGGGTGGTGCGCCGCTTCGGGGCATAAAAATAAGGCGTACATTTTTCATGCCGCCTTTAGATACGCACCCGCAGCCCGTTCAAATCCGAAGCCCTCACACCGACAAGATACCAGTTGTTCCCGTACTCCATGCGGGTCGGCTTCCATTTGCCGCGTACAAACACTTCAATGCAATCCCCACAATGCAGTCCTCCGTAGTAGTCGTTAAGGTCAAAGCGAATGTCGTAACGGTCTGCCGTTTCATCAAAAATTAAAGCTCCTGTTTTCTGTGCCATATTAAAATCCTCCTGTTTTTTAATAGCCGCCGTACATATCGTGATTGACAAGGGCGGTGTAATAGCTGTCAATGGTGTTGGGTGCATTGAAAAGTACCGCTTTCAGATATTGCTTGATGTTGCGGATTTTCGTGGTGTTCTCTTTCATGCAGTCAAAGACAAATTCAATGTGATTGCTGTTGAGCTTCATAAACTTTGCTTTGACAAGCTCTGCCGGATAATCGTCCCCGGCGATACGAATTGTCTTTCGTTTGGTGCAGACAGTTTCAAGGATAAGGGACACAATCTCGTCCAAGCGTTCCCTGTCAATGTTGGTATGCTTGATAAAATGCTCATACTCGATATTGTCCTTAATGATTTCCTCATACACACTGTATGCGTCTGCCGTTTCCGTTCCTTTCCGTTCCGGCTCTGCCGTTTCCTCCCTCAAAGGAGAGGGGTTAGGGGAAAGGATAGGAATGGAATGGTTATTTGATAAATCCGTATTTGATTTTTCTTTTTTTGATAAGTCAGTCTTTTGTATATCTTTATTTAATTGCATTGGATTTTCCGACGTCGGGTTATCCGGTGTCGGATTTTCCAATATCGGACAATCCAATGCCGGGGGCTGTGGCTGTTCGTAAATGGTGTACTCGATAGCGGTCATTTTACCTTTCTCGTCGCGTCCCTGCCGTCTTGTGATATATCCGGCTTTTTCAAGCTCCCATACAGCGGTGCGGATAGCGTCGATACTTTCCCGGTTGATATAGGACAGTCCTGCAAGAGTATAGTCCCAATCTTCCGGCAAGGACAGCATTTGTGATAACAGCCCTTTTGCCTTTAAGGAAAGCTCCTTATTGCGTAAATGGTGGTTGCTCATAACCGTATATCCTGTGTTTCTCTCCACGCGGAAAACTGCCATAGCTTCATCAACTCCTTTGCTGCATATTTGTTACGCAGTAGAACAGCGATTTTGAGGGTTTAGGTATCAATCCCTTACCCTGTGAAAACCGCACCCACAAAGCCTTATGTAGCAAGGCTTTTTTGTCCCTACTGCGTAACATGAGGGTAAAAAAATAGCGGCGTTCCTGTTCCCCTGTGTAGGAGTGAAGAAACGCCGCTGTATGCGGTACATTATAATATTTTAACTTCTGTTCTATCATGCTATATGGTTCTATCCGTAGAAATCTGTATGCCCGTTTAGCAATACATAAAATGCGTTGGACTCCGGTTTTCGACTATCTTTTTACACCCATTTCTACACCCAAATGGCATGAAACTATATGATTTTGCATGAAGTTTTATAAACTTGCAATTTCAAAAAACCTTGTAACCATGCGGTTTTACGGACTTTTATTGAGGTATATAGATTTATGAAAAAAGGCTAATTTACAACAAATTAGTAGTACAAAAGGACCTAAGGCATTAGGGCCATATTCAGCAGGGATTGCTACAGAAGGACTTGTATTCTTATCTGGACAATTAGGTGTGAATACAGAAGGAAATTTGGTTAGTGAAGATGTTGTTGAACAAACTCGGAAAGTCTTTGAAAATATTGGTGTATTATTAGAAGCTTCAGGCTTAACATATGATGATATTGTTAAGACAACTGTATTATTGGATGACATGAAAGATTTCGCGAAAGTAAACGAAGAATACGCGAAATACTTTGATGGTATATATCCTACTCGTAGCTGCTTTGAAGTAGCTGCATTACCTAAAAATGCAAAGGTAGAAATTGAGTGTATCGCAATCAAAAAATAGTTAAAACATATATGTCGTAAATAGAGTTCGTTCTTTGATGTATTGAAGAATTTTATTGTTGAAAAATCCATGATTTATGGTAGTATATATAAAAGAGAAATTGGATTTGAAAAGGGACTTTTTAAATCCATTTTTTTAAGGTCACAAGGAGGATTATATGAACAAAAATTCGTTATTATCCATGAGAGATCTGTCAGTTGAAGATATCTATAGCATTCTTGATGATGCTAGACTTTTTAATAGTTCCTTTAAAGATTGGCAATTACCAATGCAGAAAGCATTGGTTGCTAATCTTTTTTTTGAGGCTTCAACTCGAACACATTTCTCATTCGAAAGTGCACAGCACCAATTAGGATGCCAAGTAGCCGATTTTGCGGCAGGAGCATCCAGTGTCACAAAGGGAGAAACTCTTTATGATACAGTAAAGACATTTGAATCAATTGGGTATGACATGGTGGTGATTCGTCATTCTCAAGATGAATATTTTAAAGAATTGGAAAATATCAATATTCCAATTTTAAATGCTGGAGATGGTGCAGGAAACCATCCAACACAATGCTTGTTAGACTTACTAACTATGCAAAATGAGTTTGGCACACTAGAAGGCTTAAATGTAGTAATCTGTGGAGATATCTTACATTCAAGAGTGGCTGCCAGTGATAAAGAAGCTTTAGAAAAATTAGGGTCAACCGTTCGTTTTGCCGGACCAAAAGAATGGGAAAGACCTGGCTATCCAACAATTGACTTCGATGAAGCCATTGAATGGGCAGATGTTGTCATGATGCTTCGTATCCAGAAAGAAAGAGGTTCTGGAATGGCTGGTATGACAGATAGTGAATACTTAGAAAAGTATGGTCTTACAAAAGAACGTTATGCAAGAATGAAAGAAAAGGCTATCGTGATGCATCCAGCTCCTGTTAATCGTGGTGTTGAAATTGATACGGATTTAGTGGAAGCTGAAAAATCAAGAATTTTTGAACAAATGCACAATGGTATGTTGGTTAGAAAGGCCGTTATTAAACGTGGATTTGGTTTTGCTCCATTCAAGGAGGAAAAATAAGCATGCGTTTAATCAAAAATGGTCAAGTTTTAATTGACAATTGTGTCGAAAAGAAAGATATTTTAATTGACGAAGGAAAGATCATTCAGATTGATGATTCTATCTTGAAAGACTGTGATACAGTAGATGCTACAGGCTTAACTGTAATTCCAGGATTAGTGGATGTACATGTGCATTTTAGAGAACCTGGACACAGTGAAAAAGAAACCATTCATACAGGTAGTTTAGCGGCGGCACATGGAGGATTTACTTCTGTGTTTGCAATGCCAAATGTCATCCCTTTTCCAGATGATGTGGACACAATGAAAGACTATCAACAATTAATCAAAAAAGAATCTGTTGTACATACATATCCATATGCTTGCATTACATTAGAAGAGGCAAGTAAGGAAGTAGTGGATATGAAGGGCATCAAAGAATTGGGTGTACACTGGTTCAGTGATGATGGTGTTGGGGTAGCTACACCAAAAATCATGAAAGAAGCCATGGAAAAGGCGAAAGAAAATGACTGCATGATTGTAGCTCATACAGAAGATATGAGTTATCGCAGACCAGGGGCTTGTGTACATGACAGTGAAGTTGTGACATCTAAGGGCTGGCTAGGAATTCCAAGTGCTTGTGAAAGTGCACAATTGATTCGTGATTTAGAAATCACAAAAGAAGTAGGAAACGCTTATCACGCTTGCCACATTTCAGCTAAAGAAAGTGTAGAAGCATTAAAAAACGCAAAAGAATCAGGTTCGAATGTAAGTGCTGAAGTTACAGTACACCACTTATTGTTAGAAGATAAAGATGTGGTTGGACCAAACTGGAAAATGAATCCACCTTTAAGAGGTCATGAAGACCGTATGGCTTTGATTGAAGGCTTGGAAAACGGAACATTGGATTGCATTGCCAATGATCATGCACCACACACCTATGAAGAAAAGAAGCGTTCTATGGATAAAGCACCGTTTGGGATTGTTTCATTAGAAAGCGCATTTGCCTTACTATACACAGAGTTTGTTCACCGTCAAAAACGTTGGACATTGGCTCAATTGGTAAATTGGATGTCGGCTGCACCTGCTAAGCGTTTTGGCTTAGAGAATATAGGACAAATTAAAGAAGGCTATAATGCCGATTTGGTTTTAGTAGATTTAGAACATGAATCTTTGATTGACATAGATACATTTGAATCCATGGGGAAAAATACGCCATTTAATGGCTGGAGCGTAAATGCGCAAGTAAAGGAAACCATCGTAGATGGAAAAACAGTATGGAAAGGATAAACTATGGAAAGATTATTAGTATTAGAAGACGGGAGCACATATCGAGGGCGCAGCTTTGGTGGTGAGAACTTCCGTATTGGAGAATTGGTATTCAATACTTCAATGACTGGCTATCAAGAAATTTTAACTGATAATGCATACTGCGGACAAATCGTAATGATGACATATCCATTAATTGGAAATTATGGTATCAATCGTGATGACTATGAAAGTATTGATCCAGCTACATTTGGTCTCGTAGTAAAAGACTATTGCGAACAACCAAGTAACTGGAGAAGTCAGGAAAGTTTAGATCACTTCTTGAAACGTGCAAACATTCCAGGAATCTATGGGGTTGATACTCGTGCAATCTCTCGTAAATTAAGAGATAAAGGAAATATGAAGGCAACTTTATGCAATACCGATGCAGACATTGAAAAGGTTGTAGAAGAATTAAAAAATACAGAACTATTGAAGGATCAAGTATCTTCTGTTTCAACAAAGAAGGTCTATCCTATGCCAAATCGCGGAAAGAAAGTCGTTGTGGTGGATTTTGGTGTAACAATGAGCACATTACGCGATTTATCGAAATGTGGATTGGACTTAATTGTTGTTGAACACGATGCTAGCGTTGAAACAATTATGTCATTCTACCCAGACGGAGTTTGTTTATCAAGCGGGCCAGGCAATCCTTGTGATTTGACTAGCCAGATTGAAGTCGTTAAAGAATTAATGAAACAAACCGTTGTATTCGGTATTGGGCTAGGATATCAATTGATCGCATTAGCTTCAGGTGCAACTGTTTCTAAAATGGGATTTGGACATCACGGATCAAATATTCCAGTTACAGAAATTGCAACAAATAAAGTTAAGATTACTCACCAAAATCATGGATATGCCGTTGATGTAGATAGCTTAGAAGCTGCTTCATTAGAAATGACTTATCAAGCATTAAATGATAAGAGTTGTGAAGGTATTGAACATAAGGAATATCCTGCATTTGGTATTCAATTCTATCCACAAACTGGGGATGCATTATATGGTAAATTTGTAGAAATGATTGAAAAGGGGGATCACAATAATGCCTAAACGTACAGACATTAAAAAAATCTTAGTAATCGGATCTGGACCTATCGTAATTGGACAGGCCGCAGAATTTGACTATGCAGGATCTCAAGCATGTCAATCACTTCGCGAAGAAGGATATGAAGTTATCTTAATTAACTCAAACCCAGCCACAATTATGACCGATTCGACAATTGCGGATCGTGTTTATATTGAACCAATCAATTTGGATTTCGCTAAACGCGTTATCTATAAAGAAAGACCTGATGCCATTTTAGGATCATTGGGTGGTCAAACAGGATTAAACTTAGTTGTAGAATTACATGAAGATGGAATTCTAGACGAATATGGCGTAGAAGTTCTAGGAACTGATTTATTAGCTATCAACCGTGCAGAAGACCGTGAATTGTTCCGTTCTTTAATGCAAGATATCAATGAACCAGTACCAGAAAGTACAATCGTTCATACAATAGAAGAAGCGGTTGCATTCTGTGAAACATTGGGCTATCCAGTCGTAGTTCGTCCAGCTTATACGCTTGGTGGAACGGGTGGAGGTTTCGCCGATGATGAGGCTGAACTTCGTGAAATCTGTGAAGCAGGATTAAAGGCTAGTCCTGTACATCAATGTTTGATTGAACAAAGTATTGCTGGATACAAAGAAATCGAATACGAAGTAATCCGTGATGCGAATGACAACGCAATCGTAGTCTGTAGCATGGAAAACGTAGATCCAGTTGGAATTCATACTGGAGATAGTTTCGTAGTAGCTCCTGTACAAACTCTAACAGATCGTGAAAACGCAATGTTGAGCAGTGCATCACTAAAAATCATTCGTGCATTAAAAATTTGTGGAGGATGTAACGTACAGTTGGCATTAAATCCAAATAGTTTTAAATATTATGTCATCGAAGTTAACCCTCGTGTATCTCGTTCATCTGCTCTAGCTAGTAAGGCAACAGGATACCCAATTGCGAAGATTAGTGCTAAATTAGCGGTTGGTTTAGGTTTAGATGAAATTATTAACCCAATTACTAAAACAAGTTATGCATGTTTTGAACCTACTGTTGACTATGTCGTAAGTAAATTTGCACGTTTCCCATTTGATAAATTCCCTAATGCAGATCGTCGATTAGGAACTCAGATGAAGGCAACTGGTGAAGTTATGTCCATTGGACGTACTTTTGAAGAATCTTTCTTGAAAGCGATTCGTTCTTTAGAAATGAAAGTGGATCACTTATACAAAAAAGAAATGGCTGGATTAACGAAAGAAGAATTACTTGAAAAAATCAAGAAGTGTGATGATGAAAGAATCTTTGCGATTACACAATGGATGCGTAATGGATACGATGTAGAAACTGTTATTGATGTAACTAAGATGGATCGTTTCTTCTTATGGCACATTCAAAGAATTCTTGATTTAGAAACATTGATGAATGAAAATCCAAAGGATGTTGCGGTTTTAAGAACATTAAAAGAACACGGATTCTCAGACAGTTACATTGCTCGTAACTGGAACATGAAAGAATTCGACTTATATAACTTGCGTAAAGAAAATGGAATTATTCCAGTTTATAAGAAAGTAGATACTTGTGCGGGTGAATTTGTCAGTGCAACACCATACTTATATTCAAGTTATGATCAGGAAAATGAATCTGAAGTCAGTGATCGTAAAAAAATCATTGTGTTAGGTTCAGGACCAATTCGTATTGGACAAGGTGTTGAGTTTGACTATGC
>OGQG01000936.1_pt1 | contig 25500 bp, 18 predicted proteins | sample 1553201 | NCBI WGS metagenome assembly OGQG01 (sample SAMEA2579925, study PRJEB22360) | human gut metagenome | biome: human gut; feature: human-associated habitat; material: faeces | place: Denmark | collected 2008/2010
AATATTGGGAAAGCAGAAAACATATCCTTATGGAACATCTTACGCACAGATTGCGACAGAATATCAGGGTAGCACCAGATATCCCATTGTCCTGGTTATGAAAGACGGGAAACTGTGTGAACTGCACAAAAAACTGAAAAAAGACGGTGTTCTGAAATTTGTTACAACAGGAGATGAGATTGGACACAGCACTTACAAAAGAAGCGCTTCTTTGCTGTTTTTAAAAGCGGTTTACCATGTGGCAGGGCACGAAAATATCCGGAAAGTTACGCTGCATTTTTCCGTAAGTTCCGGTTATTATTACACCATTGACGGAAACGTGAAGATTACCAGAGAATTTCTGGATGCGGTGAAAGCCTATATGCTGGAACTGGCAGAGCAGAAAGTGCCCATTTTAAAACGCAGTGTCAGCACAGGGGAAGCTATTGAAATTTTTCATAAATATGGTATGTATGATAAAGAAAAACTGTTTCGTTTCCGTCGGGTATCCAAGGTGAATGTTTATAATATTGGTTACTATGAAGATTATTTTTATGGTTATATGGCAGATCATGCAGGGTATGTAAAATACTTTGATCTGAAACTTTATGATGAAGGTTTTGTTCTGGAACTTCCAACAAGAAAAAATCCGTCTGTGATTTCAGCGTTTCGCCCGGAAGGAAAAATCTTTCAGGTGCAGAAAGAATCTCAGGAGTGGGCAGAGAAGATGGATATCTCTTATGTCGGAGATCTGAATGATCACATTACAAAAGAAGGTATCAGCAATATTCTTCTGGTTCAGGAGGCACTTCAGGAAGCCAAGATTTCTGATATTGCACAGAGAATTGTCTTGGAAGGCAATAAGAAGTTTATTATGATCGCGGGACCGTCTTCATCGGGAAAGACTTCTTTTTCGCATCGTTTGTCTATTCAGCTTCTGGCGCACGGAATGAAGCCGCATCCGATCGGAGTTGATAATTATTTCAAGAACAGAGAAGAGACTCCGCTGGATGAATATGGAGAAAAAAATTATGAATGTCTTGAAGCAATTGATGTAGAGCAGTTCAACAAAGATATGCTTGCTCTTTTGCGTGGAGAACGTATTGAATTGCCAGTGTTTAATTTTAAGACAGGACACAGAGAGTATAAAGGCGATTTTCTCCAGCTTGGTCCGGAGGATGTGTTGGTTATAGAGGGAATTCATGGTCTGAATGATAAACTGAGCTATGCACTTCCGGCAGAAAGTAAATTCAAGATCTATATCAGCGCACTGACTCAGCTGAATATTGATGAACATAACCGCATTCCGACTACGGACGGCAGGCTGCTCCGACGGATTGTACGTGATGCAAGAACCAGAGGAACTTCGGCAAAAGATACGATTGCCAGATGGCCGTCTGTACGTCGTGGAGAAGAAGCGAACATCTTTCCATATCAGGAGCAGGCAGATGTCATGTTTAATTCAGCACTTGTGTATGAGCTGGCATGCCTTAAAGTATATGCAGAGCCACTGTTATTTGGCATTGATAAGAGCGAACCGGAGTATCTGGAGGCAAAACGCCTTTTGAAATTTCTGGATTATTTCATTTCTGTTCCAAGTGAGGATATTCCACATAATTCACTGTTAAGGGAATTCGTCGGCGGAAGTTGTTTTGATGTATAGAAATCTTGATGATTTTTTTCTTTACTTAAAAATATATTCGTGTTAGAATAACATTCGTGCAAGCAGGTCAGGTGATCGCGGCTGTACAGACGAAAGGGTGCAGACGAGGAAAGTCCGGGCTTCAAAGGGCAGGATGCCGGATAACGTCCGGTGGAGGTGACTCCCAGACCAGTGCAACAGAAATAAACCGCCTCACTTGCTGAGGTAAGGGTGGAAAGGCAGTGTAAGAGACTACCGCCGTCCTGGTAACAGGCCGGGCACATGTAAACTCCATTCGAAGCAAGACCGAGCAGAAAGCGATACGGCGGCCCGTCGTGCTTTCAGGTAGGTCGCTTGAGCCTTTCGGCAACGGAAGGCCTAGACAGATGATCACTCAACGACATAACCCGGCTTATCGGTCTACTTGCGCATTTAAGAATCGGATTGTATCATACAATGTGATATTTAACCTGAGAAGGTTCAGTTCTGCTGGATTTTCCCAGGTTTTTTTATGTGACAGGAAACTCCGACGGAATTCTCTGTTACAAAAAAAGTGGAAGCTGTATTCAGCTTCCACAATAAAATATCAATATTGTTATAAAAACCAATAATTTACAGAGACAACTTACTTATTTCTGTGACCGGAGTATTTCTCCTCACAATATTTACATCTGTAAACCTCATTCTCCTCATCTGCCAGAACAAACACCTGATCCAGTCCCTGCTCAATGGAAGTGATGCAGCGGGGATTCTTACATCTGATTACGTTTACAACCTGCTTCGGAAGACGAAGGTCTTTTTTCTCAACAATCTTCTCATCTTTAATAATATTTACGGTGATATTGTGATCAATGAAACCAAGGATATCCAGATCCAGATCTTCAATCGGGCACTCAACCTTGATGATGTCCTTTTTGCCCATCTTATTACTCTTTGCGTTCTTGATGATCGCAACGGTACAATCAAGCTTGTCAAGCTTCAGGTCATGATAAATAGTCATAGCCTTGCCGGCTTTGATATGGTCTAATACGAAACCTTCACGAAGTGCTCCAACATTTAACATGGCAGTTCCACCTCCAATAATGTAAGAATCAGGGCCATACGCACATATACACCGTACTGGGCCTGTTTAAAGTATGCAGCTCTCGGATCGCTGTCCACTTCAACAGAAATTTCGTTAACACGAGGAAGCGGATGAAGAATGTACATGTCATCCTTTGCAAGGGAAAGCTTCTGCTTGTCCAGTATGTAGAAATCCTTCATACGAACATAATCTTCCTCATTGAAGAAACGCTCTTTCTGAACACGTGTCATGTAAAGAATGTCAAGCTCCGGAATTGCATCCTCCAGACGTTCTACTTCTATGAACTCGATGTTGTTCTTCTTCAGCACGTCCTCACGGATATAGCTTGGGATACGAAGCTCTTCCGGAGAGATCAGTACGAATTTAACATTGTTGTAGCGAACCAGTGCCTCGATCAGAGAGTGAACGGTACGTCCGAATTTCAGATCTCCGCACAGACCGATGGTAATGTTGTCAAGACGTCCCTTTAAGGAACGGATGGTAAGTAAGTCTGTAAGAGTCTGAGTTGGATGCTGATGACCACCGTCACCGGCATTGATAACAGGAATATTAGAAACCATAGAAGCTACCAGCGGAGCACCTTCTTTGGGATGACGCATAGCACAGATATCTGCATAGCAGGAAACAACACGAATGGTATCGGCAACAGTTTCCCCTTTCGCTGCGGAACTGGAATCTGCAGATGAGAAACCAAGAACCTTACCGCCAAGGTTCATCATAGCAGCTTCAAAACTGAGACGGGTACGGGTACTTGGCTCATAGAAAAGTGTGGCAAGCCGTTTGTCGTCACAGGTATGTGCGTATTTTTTGGGGTTTTTCTCAATATCGCTGGCAAGATCCAGAAGCTTCTCAAGCTCCGGAACACTAAGGTCCAGCGGACTCATTAAGTGTCTCATGATATACCTCCGTTATGAGTGTGTGGTTTTGGGGTAGAGTGTTACGGTTCACAAAAACTCTTTCAAAAAGGATCTTCTGTGAGTGGTAACGCAAAATCTCTTCGACCTATCATATACTACTTGGAATGATTTTTCAAGAAGATTTTGTAAGTATTTTTTCGAAAAACAATCCAGTGAGAAACCAGACCGGGAGATAGTCCAGACGGATGATTCCTTTGTACTGATGGGGCACTCCAGAATAGTCCCAGGGGCACATGTGAAAAGCCTGCAGGATAGAACCGCTGGTAAATTCTGCCAGGTAAAATCCGGCAGTATAAAGGGAGCCGCGCAGAAGTGCCGGAAGGCTTTTCAGCTTTTTGTATACAGGCAGAATCAGGGATGCACAGCCATAAATGGGGAACATAAGAAGAGAGGTAGTGCCTTTCATGGAAGCATCTCCCCGGAGCAGGGAATGGAGCCCGGTCCAGAGAATCTCCAGACACAGGCCAGTAAAACCACAGAAGAGAAAAGGGTATTTTTTCATATGCTTGGTCTCCTTGGGTAAAATGATAAAAATAACATTCCCATTCTTGCTAAATTTATGCTGCAAGGTTATAATGGAGAGAAAAAGATATTTGATAAACGAGGAGCTTTTATTATGAACTATCAGGAATGCCGTGCATACATCGATGATTCGGCGAAATACGGTTCTGTGCTGGGACTTGATAATATGCGTGAAATGCTGGACAGGCTTGGAAATCCACAGGATGCAGTCCCTTATGTTCACGTAGCCGGAACCAATGGAAAGGGTTCCGTGATTGCTTATTTATACACCACTCTTACCCGGGCAGGCTATAAAGTGGGCAGATACATATCTCCAACTCTTTATTCTTACAGAGAACGTCTTGAGATTGCCGGTGAGAAGATCTCACAGGAAGATTTTGCAAAGTATGTGACAGAAATTTCTAGGTCAATTGATCAGATGACAGCGGTTGGCATGAATCATCCCACCCCTTTTGAGATTGAGACCGCAGCAGCGTTTTTATATTTTAAGGAAGAAAATTGTGATCTGGTCCTTCTGGAGACCGGAATGGGCGGTAATCTGGATGCCACCAATATTGTGAAGAATACCAAACTGGCTGTGCTGGTTTCTATCAGCATGGATCATATGTCATTTCTTGGAAATACCCTTGGAGAAATCGCAGAGAAGAAGGCGGGAATTATCAAACCTGGCTGCCTGGTTGTGACCACAAAGCAGAAGCCGGAAGCGGCACAGGTGATTGCAGATACCTGCAACAAGCTTCATGTACCCTGTGTGGTATCTGACCCTGATGAGGCTGTTTTGGAAAAAGAGAGCGTATTCGGTCAGACCTTTTCTTATAAAGGAGAGAAATTTGCAATTTCCCTTGCCGGTGTTTACCAGAAAGAAAATGCAGTGCTGGCATTAAACACCCTTGAAGAACTGGACAGACTTGGCTGGACTACTACCATGGAACAGCGGAAGGACGGTCTTCTCCACACAAGCTGGAAGGGAAGATTTACGGTTATCAATAAAAAGCCTCTTTTTATTGTAGACGGCGCTCACAATGCCGGAGCAGCCGACAAGATGGCAGAATCTGTCCGGCACTATTTTAATGGGAAAAAACTGATCTATATTATGGGGGTTTTTGCAGACAAGGAATATAAGATTGTCCTTGAAAAAACAGCCCATTTTGCAGAAAAAATCTATACCATAGAGACACCGGATAATCCCCGTGCACTGCCGGCAGAGGAACTGGCGAGGGCGGCAAGGGTATACAATTCCAGTGCCGAGAGTACAAAGAGTATAAAAGATGCTGTAGAAAAGGCTTTTTCCTGTGCAGGAGATGACGAGAACAGTGTGATTCTGGCATTTGGTTCACTTTCCTTTATTGGAGCGCTTACAAATGCGGTGGAAGAATATGTCGGATAAGTGCCGGGTACTGAAATGGCAGCGTGTTACTGGTCACGGATTGAACGGTAATGGCAGTACATTGTGGAAATTGAAGTGTGCAGCAGCTGAATTTGCATGATTAAATACAAAAACTGGAGAGAAAACAATATGACAGATTTGCAGGAATGCAGACGAAAAATAGATGAAATTGACAATCAGATGGTGGAACTTTTTGAGAAGCGGATGAAGGTCTGCGAGGAGGTTGCAGAGTATAAGATCCATACCGGAAAGAAAGTGCTGGATCCGGAGAGAGAGCATGCCAAACTGGAAGAGATCAGGAAAAAAGCGCACGGTGAGTTCAACGAACTTGGAGCCCAGGAGCTTTTTCAGCAGATCATGGCCATCAGCAGAAAGCGTCAGTATCAGCTTCTCACCGAATATGGTCCGAAAGAAAAGGAAGACTTCCAAATGGTGGAGCAGCTTCCCAGAAATAATGTGACTGTTGTTTTCCAGGGGGTAGAGGGCGCCTACAGCTATGGAGCCATGCGCGCCTACTTTCAGGAAGACATTGAGAGCTATCATGTGAAGCTGTTCCGGGATGCCATGGAAGAAGTTGCAGCAGGAAGAGCAGATTACGCAGTCCTTCCTATTGAAAATTCCACAGCTGGGATTGTGGCAGATATTTATGACCTTTTGACAGAATATAATCTGTTTATCGTGGGAGAGCAGATCCTGAAGGTTGAGCATGTACTGCTTGGCCTGCAGGAGGCTGAGCTTTCCGATATTGCCGGGGTATATTCCCATCCTCAGGGGCTCGCCCAGTGTAAGGAATATCTGGAAGAGCATAGAGATTGGAAAACCACAGCAGTAACCAACACCGCCGCAGCGGCCAAAAAGGTCAGCGCAGATCAGGATAAGACTCACGCCGCAATTGCCAGCAGGGCTGCCGGAGAGATTTATAATCTGAAGGTTCTGGCAGAGAATATCTGCAAAAATGACAGCAATGTGACCAGATTTATTATTCTGGCAAAGAAACCGGTTTATGAGAACAACAGCTCCAGGATTAGTGTATGCTTCGAGGCACGTCATGCAAGCGGAACTCTTTACAATGTACTTTCCCATATGATCTATAATGGTCTGAATATGACCAAGATCGAGTCCCGGCCTATTCCGGGAAAAACCTGGGAATACCGTTTCTTCGTGGACTTCGAGGGAAACCTGCGGGACAGCGCGGTAAAGAATGCACTGCGGGGCATGGAAGCAGAGACCAGCTATTTGAAAATTCTGGGCAATTATTAGAGTGTGTTTGAAAAAGGCTTTCTGCAAAATCTCCCGCAAAGTGGGGCGTGCGGTAATGATTTTTCAAACACGCTCTAGAGCCGGTTATAGCTGCGAAGGCAGAGAGTGGCAGCAATTTCATTTATTGTTAAAATTAACCAAAGAATTTAAGAAGATTTTATCTGTTTTTAATATAAGAAAAGTAAAATGAAAAACGGTGCAAATGCGTGAGCTTGTATATCCGAAAGTGTGCTGCCATGAATTGTGCGGGCGGCAAAAAGGAGAAGAGGCGCGTAAATGCGCTATGGAATTGAGAGGAAACAAAAATGGCAAGAACAGAAGAATGTATCCTTTACCGCAATTTCGACAACGGTGAGGTACTGGACATAATGACATCACTGATGAACAGCTATGAGGCTGGTGAAGAAGGCTTTGAGAATCGGAAAGAGGAATTTTTCCATATGGCAGGAAGCCTGGTGGAAATGGCAGGAATGTATGGGTTTTCCGGGAATCTGTGGCACACTTATCTGACACAGCTTCTTGTCAATCACGAGAATGCATTCAGTACCGCTTCCGAGATCAGAGGGGTAGTGGAGGGAAGCATTAACCATCTGGCTCTTCATGATTTTGGGATTTTCAAAGAACTTTATGACTTTGATCTTGCTGTTTTTGACAGTGCGTTTGGAACAGACTGTGCTGATTTTCTCTGTAATTATGTGAATACAGGATGTAACAGCAAGGTATACAACCAGCGTATCTGCGACAGAATCTGTGATATGAGCAAAACACTGGCAGAGGCTTCTACAGTGGAAGAGTTTATGGCAGATATGGTGCAGTTCTACAAAGATTTCGGCGTAGGTAAGCTGGGATTGAACAAGGCATTTCGTATTGAGCATGGCAAGGATGGCAAGCCGGTGATCACACCGATTACCAGAATCGCCCATGTGAATCTGGATGATCTGGTTGGATATGAAATCCCCAAGCAGAAACTGATCGAGAACACGGAGGCTTTTGTAAGAGGAAGAAAGGCCAACAACTGCCTGCTTTTTGGTGATGCAGGAACTGGTAAATCTTCCAGTATCAAAGGTATCCTGAACCGTTATTATGACGAAGGACTTCGTATTATCGAGGTGTACAAGCACCAGTTCCAGGATCTGAATGATGTGATCGCACAGATCAAAAACCGTAATTACAAATTTATTCTTTATATGGATGATCTTTCCTTTGAGGAATTTGAAATCGAATATAAATATCTGAAAGCAGTGATCGAGGGCGGCCTTGAGAAAAAGCCGGACAACATCCTGATCTATGCAACCAGCAACAGACGTCATCTTGTTCGGGAGAAATCCGGGGATAAGCTGGAGGTGGCAGACGATGAAGATCTGCATTCCTCCGATACTGTGCAGGAGAAGCTTTCTCTGGTTTACCGTTTTGGCGTGCGTATTTATTTTGGTGCACCGAATAAGAAGGAATTCCAGAATATTGTTACTACACTTGCAGAGCGCTATGGTGTTACAATGCCTGCAGAGGAGCTTCTGATGAAGGCAAACGCCTGGGAGCTTTCTCACGGCGGTCTCACTGGAAGAACGGCGCAGCAGTTTATTGATCATGTTCTGGGAACAAGTGAGGAACAGTAAAAGAATACCAGAGATTATCTGAAATTTATACCTGTGCAACCGAATTCGGGTGAAATCTACCGCAAAGTGGGGCGTGCAGATTGCGGGAATGATTTTTTAAACAGGCTCTAGGTTTTGGCGAAAGCGGGCAGTACAATAGAAAAAGCTTTTGCTTGTGTCTGACTTACAGGCACAGATAGAAGAAATAATCCTTGGCAGGAGGGAAAAACGTATGGCAGTGACCACATTTGCGGCAATTGATATCAGTTCCTATGAGATCACCATGAAAATTTTTGAATTTTCCAAAAAGGGTGGTTTCCGGACTGTAGACGATATCCGGTATCGTCTGAATCTTGGAGTAGGGGTATATTCCGGCGGAACCATGGAAGTGGATAAGGTAGATACTATTTGTGAAGTACTTAACGACTTTAAGAGGATCATGGCAGAGTACGGTGTGAAAGAATACCGCGCCTGTACCACAAGTGTTTTCCGTGAGATGAAGAATCCGCTGATTATCATTGAACAGATTTTCAGAAGAACTGGAATTCATGTGGAGGTTTTAAGCAATGCCGAGCAGCATTTTCTGGGCTATAAATCTATTGCGGCCATTGAGAATGGTTTTAAGAAAATGATCCAGAAAGGAACCGCTATTCTGGATGTGGGTGGTGGAAACCTGCAGATTTCCCTGTTTGACAAAGATGCGCTTGTAACCACCCAGAGCCTGAAAATGGGAAGCGTGCGTATCCGTCAGCGACTGAAAGAGCTGGAGAAAACCAATACGAATTATGCACAGCTGGTGGAGGAGTTTATCCGTAATGACCTGACCGGGTTTAAGCGTCTTTATCTGAAAGACCGAGAGATAAAGAATTTGATCCTTATGGGGGATTTTCTTACTGAGACTATTTTCCGTGAGGAGAGACAGGACAACATTATTACACGGGCTGAGTTCGAGAAGCGGTATGAGAATACGGTTTATAAGACCGAGACTTCACTGTCAGAGGAAATGGATATTGATCCGGAGTATGCCGCTTTGATTGTGCCAACTATGGTTATCTGTAAAGATTTTATGGATCTTTTCAATGCAGAAGCGCTTTGGATGCCAGGTGTATCTCTTCTTGATGGTATTGCCTATGATTTCGGGGAAAAGAAGAATTTTATTAAGAGTGCACACAATTTTGAAAATGATATTCTGGTGGCAGCCAGAAACATTGCCAAACGTTATTCTACTGGAAAGGATCATATTAAGGGCACTACCGACCTTGCCCTGGCGATTTTTGACAGCATGAAGAAAGTGCACGGAATGGGAGACAGAGAGCGCCTGCTTCTTCAGATCGCAGTGCAGCTTCATGACTGTGGCAAATATATCAGTATGGGAGATGTGGCAGAGTGCTCCTATCAGATCATTATGGCTACGGAGATCATTGGACTTTCCACAGAAGAACGTCAGATCATAGCAAATGCGGTGCGCTACAATACCGCAGAATTTGTTTATTACAGCGAGATCGCAGGAGAGGTCGGAATGGATCGTTCCGTATATCTTCTGATCGCCAAGCTGACTGCAATCCTTCGTATTGCAAATGCTATGGATCGCAGCCATTATCAGAAGGTAAAGAATATGAAGGCTATGCTGAAGGACAGAACTCTGCTTCTTACAGTTGATTCTGAGCAGGATATCTCCCTGGAGCTTGGACTTCTTATGGATAAAGTTGAATTTTTTGAAGAGGTATTTGGTATCCGTCTGGTATTCAGACGTAAGAGAAAAGTGTGAGGAGGGGCACAATGGATCTGAAAAATTTTGAAAAACCGGAGTATTTTGTGAACAGGGAGTTGAGCTGGCTGAAGTTTGACGACCGTGTTCTCTCAGAAGCAAGAGATAAAAGTCTGCCATTGTTTGAAAGACTGAAATTTACCAGCATTGTATCTTCCAATCTGGATGAGTTTTACATGGTTCGTGTGGCTTCCCTGAAAGACCAGGTTCATGCTGGTTATGAGAAAACAGATATTGCAGGAATGGGACCAAGAGAGCAGCTGAAGGAGATCAGCGTTCAGACACATGAGCTGGTTCGCTCCCAGTACAGCACTCTGAACCGTTCCCTTCTTCCGGCACTTGAGAAGGTGGGGCTTCATCTGGTGATGGAGCACGAGAAATTAAACGAAGAACAGCAGGAGTATGTGGACCGTTATTTCGAGGATAATGTTTATCCGGTTCTTACCCCTATGGCAATGGATTCTTCCAGACCTTTCCCATTGATTCGAAATAAGACATTGAATATTGGCGCCTTGATCTCCAAGAAGGATAAGAAAAAGGGCAAGGATGTACTGGTATTTGCCACTGTCCAGGTGCCTTCTGTACTGCCTCGTGTGGTTGTCGTTCCATCCGGGAATAAAGAGGACACTACCGTAATCCTTCTGGAGGAGATTATCGAGCGCAATATTGACAAGCTTTTCCTTGGATATGATGTGGTTTGTGCACATCCTTACCGTATTATGAGAAATGCGGATCTTTCCATAGATGAGGATGGGGCGGAGGATCTTCTGGTGGAAATCCAGAAGCAGCTGAAGAAGCGCCAGTGGGGTGAGGTAATCCGCCTGGAAGTGGAGGATAAAACGGACTCCAGACTTCTTGGCATTCTGAAAAAGGAATTTGACATTAAAGAAGAGGATATTTTCTATATTAACGGACCACTGGACCTTACCATGCTGATGAAGGTTTATGGACAGGATGGCTTTGATCAGTACAAAGAGCCGAAATATACCCCTGCTGTAGTGCCTGCATTTGCAGATACCAGTAAGGATATTTTCCAGGTGATCCGTGAGGGTGATGTGTTCTTACACCATCCATACATGAGCTTTGACCCGGTTGTAAATTTTGTACGCCAGGCGGCAAAGGATCCGGATGTACTTGCGATTAAGCAGACGTTGTACCGTGTCAGTGGAAATTCCCCGATCATTGCAGCACTTGCCCAGGCAGCGGAGAATGGCAAACAGGTTTCGGTTCTGGTAGAGCTGAAGGCACGTTTTGATGAGGAACACAATATTGTGTGGGCAAAAATGCTGGAAAAAGCAGGCTGTCATGTTATTTATGGTCTGGTTGGCCTGAAAACACACAGTAAGATTACTTTGGTGGTTCGCCGTGAGGACACCGGAATCCGCCGTTATGTCCATCTGGCAACTGGTAACTATAACGACTCTACTGCAAAGCTTTATACGGACTGCGGCATTTTTACCTGTGATGAGCGCTTCGGCGAGGATGCAACTGCAGTGTTTAACATGCTTTCCGGATATTCTGAGCCGAAGAACTGGAATCGTCTGATCGTGGCACCAATCTGGATGAAGGATCGTTTCCTGAAGCTGATCGAGAGAGAGGCAGAGCACGCGAAGAAAGGAATGCCGGCTATGATCGTAGCGAAGATGAACTCTCTTTGTGATCCGAAGATCATTGCAGCTCTTTATCATGCATCTTCCTGTGGCGTGCAGATTTACCTGCTGATCCGAGGTATCTGCTGTCTGAGAGTGGGAATCCCGGGTGTGAGCGAGAATATCCATGTACGTTCCATTGTAGGAAACTTCCTGGAGCACAGCCGTATCTTCTATTTCCACAATAATGGCAGCGACGAGATTTATATGGGAAGCGCGGACTGGATGCCTCGTAACCTAGACCGCCGTGTGGAGATTGTTTTCCCGGTTGAGGACGAGCAGATCAAGAATGAGATCAAGCATGTTCTGGATCTGGAGTTCCGTGATAATGTGAAAGCCCATATTCTTCAGCCTGATGGAACTTACGAGAAGCAGGACAAGAGAGGCAAGCTTCTGATCAATTCCCAGATGGAATTCTGCAGGGAGGCCACTGAGAAAGCAGAAGCGTTAAAGAAAAAAGAAAAACATGAAAATTCCAGAGTCTTCATCCCGGCAGAACCGGCGGAGGATGTGGAAGAGTAAGAAAGTGAATTAGGAAAAATAAGGAAAGCCGCTGTATTGTAATGTGAGATTGCAGTATGGAGAAATGCAGAAGTTGATGCCGATGCACTTGCTTTCGAAGATTTTCAGTAAAAAGAATTAAGATTCTGACTTCTAAAGTCTGAATCCAGACGCCGCAAGGTTGACGAAAAAAGTCGCTTTGCGGCGTCTTTTTGCATAAAAAAAGAAGGCATAACCCAGGCGGCAGAAATATATTCAGACAACAAAAAAACTTCCGAATCACTTCGGAAGTTCCTAGCAGCCAGTACGAGAATCGAACTCGTGTTTTCGCCGTGAGAGGGCGACGTCTTAACCCCTTGACCAACTGGCCTTGTCAACCGACTCGCTTAGTATATCTTACTTTGCAGGAGAATGCAAGCACTTTTTTTATTTTTTTTGCGAAAAATTGAAAAACTCCGAAAAAAGCCAGGAAATAAGCGGGTTTGCGGTGTCAAAAAAATTTTAAACAAAATAGAAAACCCAAATTTTACTTGCAAAAATACCATAAACTGGGGTATGATATAGAACGAATGTTTGAACAGAAGATAAGAATGGAAAAGAAGCGGACATACTGTCCGCTTTTCACAACCATTGGAATAAATGCTGAAGCCCAGACAGTGCATCATGAAATGTAGAGCTGTAAATGAAATGAGCAGTTATTTCGTGCACTTACAAGTTGATTTCTCGAACAATCCTGTCGGTACACTGGATGCATAAAAGAAGAATATGGGACAGCAGAGTCTGAAGTTACTGTTCACTGGTAACAGTCTGAATGATAGTAAGAAAGGAATTAACACCATGGCAAAGAAAGACACTTACGACGCGGGTAGTATTTCTGTCCTGGAAGGATTGGAAGCTGTTCGGAAACGTCCGGGAATGTACATCGGAAGCGTATCCAGAAAAGGCCTGAACCACCTGATCTATGAGATCGTGGACAATGCGGTAGATGAACATCTGGCCGGTTACTGTTCTGAAATTGAAGTAACACTGGAGAAAGACGGCTCCTGTACGGTCACTGATAATGGACGAGGAATTCCGGTAGATATGCATGCGAAAGGGGTATCTGCAGAGCGTCTTGTATTTACCACCCTCCATGCAGGCGGTAAATTTGACAACTCTGCTTATAAGACAAGCGGTGGACTTCATGGCGTTGGTTCTTCCGTTGTAAATGCCCTGTCCACATATCTGGATATTAAGATCAGCCGTGATGGATTTGTACATCACGATCATTATGAGAGAGGTATCCCCACGATTGAACTGGAAGAGGGACTTCTCCCCAGGCTTGGCAAGACCAGACAGACCGGAACCTGCGTGAATTTTCTTCCGGACCCGGAGATTTTTGAAAAAACAAGATTTTCATCCACAGAAGTAAAGAGCCGTCTCCATGAGACTGCATACCTGAATCCCAACCTTACCATTCATTTCATGGATCTTCGTGGTGATACTCCTGAAGATATCACTTATCATGAGCCAGATGGAATCGTGGGATATATCAAAGACCTGAATCACAATTCCGAAGCCCTCCACGAACCGATTTATCTGAAAGGAGAAGCTGACGGAATCCAGGTAGAAGCAGCATTTCAGTACACCAACGAATTTCGTGAGAACGTACTTGGCTTCTGCAATAATATTTACAATGCAGAAGGCGGCACTCATCTTACCGGATTTAAAACAACCTTTACAACGGTGATGAATACTTACGCTCGTGAGATCGGTATTCTGAAGGAAAAAGATGCTAATTTCACAGGAGCGGATATCCGTAATGGAATGACAGCGGTTGTTTCCATCAAGCACCCGGAGCCACGCTTTGAGGGGCAGACCAAGACCAAACTGGACAATCAGGATGCAGCCCGCGCCACGGGAAAAGTAATGTCTGAGCAGCTGGTACTCTATTTTGACCGAAACCTGGAAACCTTGAAGACCATTTTGTCCTGTGCGGAAAAGGCCGCCAAGATCCGTAAGACAGAGGAGCGTGCCAAGACCAACCTTCTCACCAAGCAGAAATATTCTTTCGATTCCAATGGAAAGCTTGCCAATTGCGAGAAAAAAGATCCTTCACTTTGTGAAATCTTTATCGTAGAGGGAGATTCCGCTGGCGGTTCTGCAAAGACTGCCAGAGATCGTAATTACCAGGCAATTCTTCCGATCCGCGGTAAGATCCTGAATGTGGAGAAAGCCACCATTGACAAGGTGCTTGCAAACGCAGAGATCAAGACTATGATCAATGCATTTGGATGCGGATTTTCCGAAGGCTATGGAAACGACTTTGATATCACCAAACTTCGTTACGACAAGATCGTGATTATGGCCGATGCGGATGTGGATGGTGCTCATATTTCCACACTTTTACTTACTTTATTCTATCGTTTTATGCCGGAACTGATCTATGAGGGACATGTTTATATTGCCATGCCCCCTCTTTACAAAGTAATGCCGAAGAAGGGTGCCGAAGAGTACCTGTATGATGATAAGGCACTGGAAAAATACCGCCGCAGTCACAAGCCGGGAAGCTTTACCCTCCAGAGATACAAAGGTCTTGGAGAGATGGATGCCCAGCAGCTTTGGGAGACAACCTTAAATCCGGAAACCCGGAGAATGAAACGGGTGGAAATTGAGGATGCCCGTATGGCTTCCAGCGTGACGGAAATCCTGATGGGAAGCGATGTGCCGCCAAGAAAGGCATTTATTTACGAGCATGCAACTGATGCAGAACTGGATATTTAAGAAGGCTGAAATCCGAAAGAGCAGAATTTTTCGGACGAAAAAGCAGAATATGGTCTGAACGTAATATAGAAGAGTATTTTGCAAGAGGAGAACCTCAGATTTTAGCTTGGAGTGTGTTTGAAAAATGCTTTCTGCAAGATGTGCGTCACAATTTGTGGGAGATTGCAGGAATGATTTTTTAAACAGGCTCCAGAGTGTGTTTGAAAGGAAAACAGATTATGGAAACAAAGCAGGAGAATGTAATTGCCACGGACTATGCGGACGTGATGCAAAAATCCTATATAGATTATGCCATGAGCGTTATCATTTCCAGGGCACTTCCGGATGTCCGCGATGGTCTGAAGCCGGTACAGCGAAGAACCCTGTATGATATGTACGAGCTTGGGATCCGTTACGACCGTCCATATCGTAAGTGCGCCCGTATCGTTGGAGATACCATGGGTAAATATCACCCTCACGGGGACAGCTCTATTTATGAAGCACTGGTTGTAATGGCGCAGGATTTCAAGAAGGGCAAAATTCTGGTAGACGGTCATGGAAACTTCGGCTCCATTGAGGGAGACGGTGCCGCTGCCATGCGATATACAGAGGCAAGACTGGAGAAACTGACCCAGGAGGTTTTTCTGGCAGACCTTGACAAAAATGTAGTGGACTTTATGCCAAACTTCGACGAGACAGAGAAGGAGCCTCAGGTGCTTCCGGTGAAGATTCCCAACCTTCTGGTAAACGGTGCAGATGGTATCGCCGTAGGTATGGCCACCAGCATTCCGCCTCATAACCTTGGGGAGGTTGTGGATGCAGTGAAGGCTTATATAAAGAACAACGACATCAGTGTGAAAGGCCTGATGCGTTATCTGAAAGGACCGGATTTCCCTACAGGCGGTCTGGTTGTAAATAAAGATGATCTTCTGAATATTTATGAGACCGGAAGCGGCAAGCTCCGTCTCCGCGGTAAAGTGGAAGTGGAAAAAGTAAAAGGCGGCCGCCAGCAGCTGGTGATCACCGAGATTCCGTACACCATGATCGGTGCCAATATTGGAAAATTCCTTAACGACGTAGCCTCCCTTGTAGAAACCAAGAAAACCACAGATATTGTGGATATTTCCAACCAGTCCTCCAAGGAAGGAATCCGTATTGTACTGGAACTGAAAAAGGATGCAGATGTAGAGAATCTCACCAACATGCTCTACAAGAAAACCAGACTGGAAGACACCTTCGGAGTCAATATGCTGGCTGTTGCAGACGGACGTCCGGAAACCTTAAGCCTGAAGCAGGTGATTGAGCACCATGTGGATTTTGTGTTCGAAGTAACTACCCGCAAGTACAAGACTCTTCTGGGAAAAGAGCTTGAGAAAAAGGAAATTCAGGAAGGCCTTATCAAAGCCTGTGATGTAATCGATCTGATCATTGAGATCCTTCGAGGCAGCAAGAGCCGTGACCAGGTTAAAAAGTGTCTGGTAGAGGGTATCACAGAGGGAATCAGATTCAAGTCAAAAGCCAGTGAGAAAGCTGCAAAGAATCTGAAATTTACGGAGAATCAGGCTACAGCCATTCTGGAAATGCGTCTGTATCGTCTGATCGGACTGGAAATTGAGGCACTTCAGGCAGAGTATGACCAGACTATGAAAAATATTGCTTCTTATGAAGATATTCTGAACAACTATGATTCCATGTGTGAAGTAATTATTGAAGAACTTGACGGAATCAAAAAAGAATACAGCACCAAGAGAAGAACTGTGATCGAGAACGCAGAAGAGGCAGTTTACGAAGAAAAGAAGATGGAAGAGACAGAGGTCTGCTTCCTTATGGACCGCTTCGGCTATATGCGCCTTATTGATAAGAATGCTTATGAGAGAAACAAAGAGGCTGCCCATGCAGAGAATAAATTTATTTTTACCTGTATGAATACAGACAAGATCTGCATTTTCACAGATATGGGACGCATGCATTCCATCAAAGTGGCAGACATTCCGCTGGTGCGCTTCCGTGACAAGGGAACTCCGGCTGATAACCTGAGTAACTACGACAGCAGCCAAGAGCAGATCCTTTATGTGGCACCTGTAGGACAGGTGAAATTATCCACCCTGTTGTTCGTGACTAAGACCTCCATGTGCAAGCTTGTCGCAGGTGAGGAATTCGATGTGGCAAAGAGAACGATTGCATCTACCAAGCTGGGAGAAGAGGATCAGCTGATATTTGTAGGTCCTGCAGATGAAATGGAACAGGTGGTGTTCCAGAGTCAGAATGGCTATTTTCTCCGTATCCTGAAAACGGATGTTTCTACTATGAAGAAGACCTCTGTTGGTGTAAGAGGAATGAAGCTGGGGGACGGGGATGTTCTTGAGCATGCCTATCTGGTGGAACCGAGACAGGAGTACACCATTCAGTATCACGACAAGCCGTATGCATTGAACAAGGTAAAGCTGGCCAAACGTGATACCAAGGGTATGAAGCCCAGAATCTAAGCAGCAGATTATGAAGAAAAGGCTGTTATACAGGTTGTGTAGCGGAAGCTCAAAAGAGCTGAGAGTAAAAGCTGTTGCTGGTGAAACAAGCTTAACAATACTGTCAAAATGGGTTAAAACCTTGTAAAATGGGCATTTATAAGAAAAAGCCCTTGCAATTTGGATTTAAAGGTGTTAGAATAATACAAGAAATCAGAACTTGTTGACAAAGGAGTGGGCGTGAGCCCACTCTTTTTGATGATAAGGACCAGAGCGGCATTCGCAGGTGATAACCGCGAATACCGGATTAGAGCGTGTTTGAAAAAGGCTCTAGAGAGGCAGGTGGGAAAAATGAGCAGAAAAGAAGAGTATGAACAGAAAGCAGAAGCATTGTTATCTCCGATCGTAGAAAGCAATGGATTCGAACTGGTAGATGTGGAATATGTCAAGGAAGCAGGAAACTGGTATCTTCGCGGCTACATTGACAAACCAGGTGGAATCACAGTGAATGACTGCGAGACAGTAAGCAGGGCTTTCAGCGACAGGCTTGACGAAGATGATTTCATCGAGGACAGCTACATCATGGAGATCAGTTCTCCGGGACTTGACAGACCTCTGAAGAAAGAAAAAGATTTTGCCAGAAGCATTGGCAAACTGGTAGAAATCAGAACCTACCGGCCAATCGAGAAACAGAAAGAATTTTGTGGTGAACTGACAGCATATGATAATAACAGTGTGACCATTGATGAGGAGGGAACTCCTCGCACTTTCGATAAGAAAGACATTGCACTGGTGCGTCTGGCGATTGATTTTTAAGTTACCATGAAAGTCCGGACCGGTAGCTGTGGGAGTACCACAGGCGCGGAACAGCTGACTTTCATATAGGAAGATGCTGCCAGTCGGCGACATGTCCGATTTAAGAAATAAGCGATTATGCTGGAAAGCAAAAAGGAGGAAATAAGAAAAATGAACAAGGAGTTAATGGGTGCTCTGGACGAACTGGAACGCGAGAAAAATATCAGCAAGGAAACTTTGCTGGATGCCATTGAGCAGTCCCTGATCCAGGCATACAAGAATCATTTTGGAAAAGCTGACAATGTACATGTTACCATTAACAGAGAAACAGGCGATTTCAGTGTATATGCAGACCGCAGGGTTGTAGAATACGTAGAAGATCCTGCTGAGGAGGTTTCTCTTGTAGAAGCACAGAAGCAGAATACCAATGCAGAGGTTGGCGATATCCTGAAGGTACCGGTTCACTCTGACAAATTTGGCCGTATTGCAACACAGAATGCAAAGAACGTAATCCTTCAGAAAATCCGTGAGGAAGAGCGTAAAGTTCTGTTTGACCAGTATCACGGCAATGAGAAAGAGGTTGTTACCGGCATTGTACAGCGTGTGGTAGGACATAATGTAAGCGTAAATCTTGGCAAGGCAGATGCAATCCTTGCTGAGAATGAGCAGGTGAAGGGTGAAACCTTCAAGCCTACTGAGAGAATCAAAGTGTATATTCTTGAGGTAAAGGATACACCGAAGGGACCTCGTATCCTTGTTTCCAGAACACATCCTGGCCTTGTAAAACGCCTCTTTGAGTCTGAGGTTGCTGAGGTGAAGGATGGAACTGTTGAAATCAAGAGCATTGCCCGTGAGGCAGGTTCCCGTACCAAGCTGGCAGTATGGAGCAACGATCCTGATGTAGATCCGGTTGGAGCATGTGTTGGTGTAAATGGTGCCCGTGTAAGTGCGATTGTAAATGAGCTTCGCGGTGAGAAGATTGATATCATCAACTGGGATGAGAATCCTGCAATCCTGATCGAGAATGCATTAAGCCCGGCGAAGGTAATCGCTGTTATGGCAGATCCGGATGAGAAGACTGCACTTGTTGTGGTTCCGGATTACCAGCTTTCTCTTGCAATCGGTAAAGAAGGACAGAATGCACGTCTTGCAGCACGTCTGACTGGATTTAAGATTGATATCAAGAGTGAAACCCAGGCAAGAGAGTCCGGCGACTTCTATGATTATGACGAGGATGACGATGAGTACTATGAGGATGACGAGTACGAAGAGTCTGAGGAGTCCGCTACAGAAGAAATTTCTCAGGATAGCGAAGAAACAGCTGCCGGTGAAGAGTCTGAAGAGACTGAGGATGCGGTAGAGAATGAAGACGAAGAATAAAATTCCCATGCGCCAGTGTACTGGCTGCAGAGAAATGAAGAATAAAAAAGAAATGATCAGGGTGTTGAAAACCGCAGAGGATGAGATCATTCTGGATGCTACAGGCAGGAAAAACGGTCGCGGAGCTTACATCTGCAAGAGCCGTGAGTGCCTGGAGAAAGCCAGAAAGAATCACGGACTGGAGCGTTCTTTGAAAGCAGCTATCCCGGATGAGGTTTATGATAGCCTTGAGAAGGAGTTTGATAGTATTGAAGAATAATAAAGCGCTGTCCCTGATCGGACTTGCAACAAAGGCCGGAAAGACAGTCAGCGGAGAGTTTTCCACTGAGAAATCCATTAAGACCGGCAAAGGATATCTGGCAATCGTAGCCGGGGATTCTTCGGATAACACCAAGAAGAAATTCCGGAACATGTGTGAATTTTACGAAGTGCCCTTGTATATCCTTTCAGATAAAGAAACGTTAGGGCATGCCATGGGCAAGGAATTCCGTGCCAGCCTGGCTGTACAGGACTGGAATTTTGCAGAAGCTATCAGGAAGGTGCTGCAGGATGAGAGGAAGGAGCTCTAGAGAATACCACTGTTGTCTGAGAAAACGACCTGAACCAAAGAGGAAAAAGCGTTCCGGGGAATGCTTTTAAATGTTCCCGGGAAATGATTTTTGATAATACGAGTTGCGGAAAACTTGTAAAAGTGTATCCTGACTCGTACTGGTGAAGGGAGAATGGCATATGGTGATAAATTCACATGAGCCTGCCAAAGACAGAAATAAGCAAAACAGAGAGAATAAAAACAGAGTGAAAAAAGTTATAGATACGGGAAAGGAGAAAGGAATAACATTGGAGACTCCTAAGACAGAAGAGCAGAAAGTGTCAGTAAAGAAAGAAGGCGACGGTGCAGAGGCACCGAAGAAGAAAAAAAATATTATCCGCGTATATCATGCACAGAATGCAAGTGACGGCGGGAAGAACAGAAAGAAACCAGCTGGAGAGAGAAAACCACGTCCACAGGGCACACGTCCTGCAGCACAGGCACAGCCGGCAGCGAAAGCGGAGGCACCTGTAAAGGCAGCACCGAAGACAGAAGCTCCTAAGACAGAAGCACCGAAGCCGGTAAGTGCACCGAAGGCTGAGGCTCCTAAGACAGAAGCACCAAAGGCAGAAGCACCAAAAGCTGAGACAGCACCAAAGAGCGCACCGGCAAGTGCACCGAAGACAGAGCCTGCAAAACCGGTTCAGGCTGCACCGAAAGCAGAAGCTCCAAGGACAGAATCCCAGAGACCAGCTGCACAGCAGAACAGAAACGACGGCCAGCAGCGTCAGGGAAATGGCCAGGGCAACCGTAATTTCCGTCAGGGCGAAGGCCGCGACAATAATCGCGGGGACAGAAATGGAAACGGAGGCAGATTTGGCCAGGGAAGACCACAGGGCGGCAATGGCGGCCAGGGCGGATTCCGCGGAAACAGAAATAATGATGGTCAGGGAAGACCTGTAAGACAGGGAGACTCCCAGAACAGAGGACCGCGCCAGGGTGATGGAAACGGACGTGGATTCCGTCAGGGCGGTGACAACAGAGACAATAGAAATGGAAACGGAAATGGCAGCAGATTTGGCCAGGGAAGACCACAGGGCGGTCAGGGACGTTTCGGAGGAAAAGACGGAGATAACCGTAGTGAAGGACGCTTTGGCGGACAGAACCACCAGGGTGGACAGCGCTCCGGCGGTGCAAGAAGAAGCGGCGGCGGATCTGACGCAATCTTTACACCAGAGCTGACCAAGACATCCAAGGACAGCAAGCGTGAGCGTGACAGAGAGAACAAGAATAAAAAGAAAGATTTCGATAAGACATCAGGTGGCGGACACAGACCAAACCAGGGCGGCAGAAACCAGATGTCCAGAATCCCGAAAGCACTTCAGAAACCTGCTCCGCAGCAGAAACAGGAAGAGAAGAAACCGGAGATCAAGGAGATCACAATTCCGGAGAAGCTTACCATCCGCGAGCTTGCAGAAGCGATGAAGATGCAGCCATCTGCAATTGTTAAGAAGCTGTTCATGGAAGGTCAGATGGTAACGGTAAACCACGAGATCGATTTCGAGCAGGCAGAAGAGATTGCTCTTGGATTTGACATTATTGCAGAAAAAGAAGAAAAAGTAGATGTAATTGAGGAACTTTTGAAAGAGGAAGAGGAAGATGAATCCACAATGGTTTCAAGACCACCGGTAGTCTGTGTAATGGGACACGTTGACCATGGTAAAACTTCTCTTCTGGATGCAATCCGTAAGACAAACGTAACAAGAGGCGAGGCTGGTGGAATCACACAGCATATCGGTGCTTATGTAGTTGATATTAACGGGCAGAAGATCACTTTCCTTGATACACCGGGACATGAGGCATTCACTGCCATGCGTATGCGTGGAGCAAACTCCACAGATATCGCTGTTCTTGTAGTTGCAGCTGATGATGGTGTTATGCCACAGACAGTAGAAGCTATCAGCCATGCAAAGGCTGCTGGTGTTGAGATCATCGTTGCCATCAACAAGATCGATAAGCCAAGTGCAAACATTGAACGTGTAAAACAGGAGCTTTCCGAGTATGAGCTGATTCCTGAGGACTGGGGCGGTACAACTCCGTTCGTTCCGGTATCTGCCAAGACAGGAGAGGGCATTGATGATCTTCTTGAAATGATCCTTTTAACAGCAGAGGTTTCTGAGCTGAAGGCAAACCCGAACCGTGCAGCAAGAGGTCTTGTGATCGAGGCTCAGCTGGATAAAGGCAAAGGACCGGTTGCTACGATCCTTGTACAGAAGGGTACTCTTCATGTTGGAGATTTTATCGCAGCCGGAGCATGCAATGGTAAAGTACGTGCTATGATGGATGATAAGGGACGCCGTGTAAAACAGGCTGGTCCGTCTACTCCTGTAGAGATCCTTGGTCTTGGCGATGTTCCGAATGCCGGAGAGGTTCTTATGTCCTTTGAGAATGATAAAGAGGCTAAGAATTTTGCAGCAGCATTTGTTTCCGAGAATAAGAACCGTCTTCTTGAGGAAACTAAGGGTAAACTTTCCCTGGATAATCTGTTTGACCAGATTCAGGCAAGCGACCTTAAGGAGCTCCCGATTATTGTCAAAGCCGATGTGCAGGGTTCTGTAGAGGCTGTAAAACAGAGTCTTGTAAAACTTTCCAATGATGAGGTTGTTGTAAGAGTGATCCATGGCGGCGTTGGTGCTGTCAATGAGTCTGATGTCAGCCTTGCTGCTACATCAAATGCGATCATCATCGGATTTAACGTTCGTCCTGATACCACAGCGAAACAGCTGGCAGAGCAGGAAGGCGTTGACCTTCGTCTGTACCGTGTTATCTACCAGGCAATTGAGGACGTGGAAGCTGCCATGAAGGGTATGCTGGATCCGGTATTTGAGGAGAAGGTAATCGGTCATGCAGAGGTTCGTCAGCTGTTCAAGGCTTCCGGTATCGGTACTATCGCAGGAAGCTATGTGCTTGACGGTACCTTCCAGAGAGGATGCAAGGTACGCATCACCAGAGGCGAGGAGCAGATCTACGAAGGTGAGCTGGCTTCCCTTAAGAGATTTAAAGATGATGTCAAAGAAGTTCGTGCAGGCTATGAGTGTGGTCTTGTATTCCAGGATTTCAATGACGTTAAAGAAGAAGATAAAGTTGAAGCATATATTATGGTTGAGGTGCCGCGCTAGAGCGTAGTAATCGCAGGTGTCAGTTGGGGGCAAGCTCATTGCCCCCAATTTTCGTTGTCAGAGCCTGCGCTCATATAGGAGACCAAAAAATGAGAAAAAACAGCATTAAAAATACAAGGATCAATGCAGAAGTTCAGAAAGAACTGAGCAACATTATCCGCGGTGAGATCAAGGATCCCCGCATCCATCCCATGACATCTGTCATGGCTGTGGAGGTTGCACCGGATCTTAAGACCTGCAAGGCATTTATCAGTGTCCTTGGCAGCGAGGAATCCAAGCAGTCCACAATTAAAGGGCTGAAAAGTGCAGAAGGCTATATCCGCCGTCAGCTTGCGAAGAACCTGAATCTTCGCAACACTCCGGAAATCCGCTTCATTCTGGATGAGTCCATTGAATATGGCGTAAATATGTCCAGACTTATCGATGATGTGATCGAACACGACCATTCGAAGGGCACTGAGAGTGAGGACGGGGAAAAACAGGATACAGCAGAAACTGAAGACGAAGAGTAAAAATCGAGGTGAAGGGAATGGAGAGAATCGAAGAAATTCTGGATGGCGTAAAGACCATGGGAATTGGGGGACATGTTCGCCCAGATGGTGACTGTGTAGGTTCCTGCATGGCACTTTATCTGTATATAAAGAAATGGTATCCTGAAATCAAGGCAGATATCTATCTGGAGAAGCCGAAGCCGGTATTCGGACATATTGCATGCATGGATGAGGTACATTATGAAGCAGGTGAGCCCAGAGAGTATGATCTTTTTGTGACCTGTGATGTGAGCGCTCCTGACCGTCTGGCAGTAGCGGCTGATTATTTCGCTTCTGCGAAAAAGACCGTCTGCATTGACCATCATGTGAGCAATCCGGGATTTGCAGATGTGAACCACGTACATGGTGAGATCAGCTCTGCCAGCGAGGTTCTGTATAAGCTTCTTGACAAAGAAAAAATCAATCTGGATATTGCAACTGCTATTTATACCGGAATGATCCACGATACAGGTGTATTCCAGTATTCCTCCACATCTCCGGACACCATGCGCATTGCCGGCGACCTGATGGAAAAAGGTGTTGATTTTTCCAATATTATTGACGAATCCTTCTATCAGAAGAGCTACATTCAGAATCAGGTCATGGGGCGTGTTCTGGCAGAGAGCATTATGCTTCTGGATGGCAAATGTATCGTTGGCTACATGAAGCTGAGAGACATGGATTTCTATGGTGTAAAGCCGTCAGACCTGGATGGAATCGTAAGCCAGCTCCGTCTTACGAAAGGTGTGGAAGTGGCAATGTTTATTTATGAGCATGAAAGCCAGGTGTTTAAGGTATCACTCCGTTCCAACGGTTCTGTAGATGTAAGCAAGATTGCTTCCTATTTCGGAGGAGGCGGACATGTGAAAGCAGCAGGCTGTGATCTGGCCGGCTCCATGTATGACGTTATCAATAATATTTCAGAACAGATCGAAAAACAGCTTTTAGGACAGGATAAGTAATGGCAGATTTTCAGGGAATCATTGTAATTCACAAGGAAAAGGGCTTTACCTCCCATGATGTGGTAGCCAAGCTTCGGGGAATTCTCCATATGAAAAAGATAGGGCACACAGGTACTCTTGACCCGGATGCTACCGGTGTTTTGCCGGTAGCTCTTGGAAAGGGCACCAAGCTGGTGGATCTTCTTACAGATAAGGAAAAAACGTATGAGGCAGTGCTTCATCTGGGAATCGACACGGATACCCAGGATATGTCCGGAACAGTTCTGGAAGAGCGGCCAGTGAATGTGACTGAGGAGGAAGTGCGAAAAGTACTGAAAAGCTTTGTAGGGGAGCAGCTTCAGGTTCCGCCTATGTATTCTGCTCTGAAGGTAAATGGAAAGAAACTTTATGAGCTGGCAAGAGAGGGCAAAACGGTTGAGCGAAAAGCCCGGCCAGTGTGCTTCTACGAGATAGAGCCTCTGGAATTTCATCTTCCGCTGGTGAAAATAAGAGTGACCTGCAGTAAGGGAACCTATATCCGCACCTTGTGCCATGATATTGGTGAGAAGCTTGGCTGTGGCGGCTGTATGGAAGAACTGCTCCGGTCAAGGGTAGGCCGGTATTCTCTCTCTGAG
>OGQG01000947.1_pt1 | contig 25197 bp, 20 predicted proteins | sample 1553201 | NCBI WGS metagenome assembly OGQG01 (sample SAMEA2579925, study PRJEB22360) | human gut metagenome | biome: human gut; feature: human-associated habitat; material: faeces | place: Denmark | collected 2008/2010
GCACCATTGAATTGGTTTTGTTACTATTATTGCAAACGAACAAAAAATATGGATATCAACTGGCACAGGAAATGTCCGAATTAAGCAATGGTAAATATGAATTAAAAGAAGCGACTATGTATCCAACTCTTTATCGTTTAAATCAAAATGGCTATTTGGATTTTGAACAGGTTAAAGTTGGCGTTCGTCGGACACGTGTTTACTATTCTATCACGGAAAGTGGCAGATTAAGATTAAAAAATCTTTTACAAGAATATGATACCATTACTTCAGCAATTGATACCATCATTTCTTGTGTCTCGCAAGTGGATAATAAAAACGGGAAGGATTAACATGCAACGAAATATCACAAAAAAATACCTAAGACAAATTCGAAGACTCTATAAGGGAAAACATAGAATAAAAAAAATTTTTCTAGATGAGTTAGAACAAGACTTATTACATTATCAAAAAACTCATCCAAATGCAGATTACAATGATTTGCTGACGCAATTTGGAGAACCATCAGAAATTCAAAACATGGTCTCCTATCACTCACTCACAAAACTCCATCCAAGAAATATGATTTTATATTGGTGCAGTTTTTCTGTCTTTTTTATAATACTCATTATTCTTATATGGCTTACAATTCAGCATGTATGTGCTATGCGTGAATACGCTGATGGATATTATGTGGAATACTTTGAAGAAGACAATAAAAATATACAAAACATAAATCCTATAAATGGAAAACCAGACCCAACACCAGTGCAAGAAATCACTTTTGATTAGGAGGTTAAAATCCATGCTCAAAAAACATCAAATCAAAAAAATCATAAAGCAAATGGTTCCTTCCTCTGTTTATTCAAATCCTCAACGGAAAATGCTGAGAGAAACTGCAAAAACAGAGTTGTATGATTATATAACTAAATATCCAGATACAACCTATGCAAATTTACAACAACAATTTTGTGACAACGAAATAATTAATTCCAAGCAAATGCAAACAGGCAAAAAAATCATGAAATTAATGATAGGTATCGGCGGACTATTATTTATTGCCTGCCTTATTGCTTATTTTATTGCAGACAATTTGGAGCCGCCGACCTATGTTTTTTAATTTCTTTGTAATCCCCTACTTAAACATCACCGGCTCCTCATTTCCCCCGCGATAATCAAACACACCCTCATTCTTTTCTTCTAACGCCTTAATCATATGATAGGTATACTCGTTATACGGTGTCGGAATGCCAAGTTCTTTTCCCATGCGTATAAGCGCACCGGAAAACATCTCAATTTCAGTCTGTCTTCCTGCATCCAAATCCTGCAACGTAGAATATCTCGCACTTGGCGGTACGGCACTTCTTTGTGTCGAAGTATTTTCCACCTTTGACATATCGATTTCCTTTGCCAGCGCAATTGCCTCAAGTTCTTCCTTAAGTTTGTCACTGATTGCTTTCATGTGAACACTATCCCGGTAACAGCCAACACCGGCACCCAAAATTGCCTGTGGCAGGTTGTTACACACATTTAACCGGTATTTACTCCACACCTCTTCGCGAATATATTTTGTCGCACGAAAATGGATTTCTGTTCTTCCAAAAAGTTCTTCTATAGCCTGCACACGTTCGCTGTCAAACGGAGCTTCCAATTCTCCAAAAATAATTCCTATCGTTGTTTCCGGAGCAAAATAAAAGCCCTTTCCCTCTTTGTGAGAAGCTATTTTAATTACAGAATATAAAAGATGGGAAGCCCCCACTTCCTTTGCAATAATTTCCTCACTGTCGACACCATTCATTAAACTCATAACAACCGTGTTTTCTCCTACTGCCTCTTTGATAGAAGGCAGGGCAGGTAAAAGCGCATTGTATTTGAGTGCAACCACTAATAAGTCTGCTTTCTTTGCTTCTTTTGGTGTCCACACCTGTGGGTGATATACTTTGTCGTTAATCAGACACCCTTCATTTTTGATTCGTTCTGCTCTTTCTCCTTCAGCAATAACTCCAAGTTCTACATCATCCAGAGAAGAAATCCCCCAGATAACATAGGAACCAACTGCCCCTGCTCCTAAAACGGCTACGGAATGTATCATTTTATTTCCCTCTTTTCCTCTTATTTTATGCTTATAACGATAACTGTTTTTTCATCCAGCAGTGTGGACAGCCTTCGTCCTCATCTTCAACTCCATATCCACAAAAACCAAGTTTTTCATAAAATGCTCTAACCCGGCACTGTGCATGCAGAGAAATTGATTTACCGCCTTTTTCCCGGACAACCTCTTCTGCTTTTTGTATCATATCAGAGCCAAGATTCATACCACGGCACTCTGAAATCACCGCCAGCCTTCCTAATATAAATTCGCCCGGTTTACTGCCTTTATAAATCCGGCAGGTCACAACCGGTTTTTGTAAATGTTCATCAAACATCACAAGATGAATCGCTTTCTCATCAATTTCATCAAATTCTTTTTCAAATCCCTGCTCTTTCACAAATACATTTTCCCGGATTTCTACCGCCTCATCCGGCAAAGAATCATAAACACAAATTGACACAGCAAATCTCCTTCTTTCGTAACTTTTGTTTTCAGTCAAAAAATATTATACCACAAAAGTTTTTCCGATACGATAGGAAATGCTGTGCCAGTTCATACATTTCTATGCAGTTTTTCGTATTCTGCCTCTACAGTGCCCAGTCCGCAGCAAGATTCTGCGTCTTCACCATATTGGCGTAAATGCCATCTTTTTCGTCCAGTTCGGATGGCGTTCCACTCTCTGCTACCACACCATCCTTTAATACTACAATTTTATCCGCATTTGCAACGGTTCTCATACGGTGAGCAATAATCATAACCGTCTTGTCTTTAATTAAGCGTGACAAAGATTCCTGAATCATCGTCTCATTATCCACATCCAGCGAAGCCGTTGCCTCATCTAAAAGAATAATCGGTGCATCCTTCAAAAAAGCTCTGGCAATCGAAATTCTCTGTCTCTCTCCACCGGAAAGTTCGGAGCCGTTTTCTCCGATTACCGTATTCCAGCCGTCGGAAAGTTTTTCTGCAAACTCATCACAATGGGCAAGTTTTGCCGCTGCAATCACTTCCTCATCCGTTGCATCCATTTTACCAATTCGTATATTTTCAAGAATTGTATTATTAAACAACGTAACATCCTGAAATACAATCGAATACAGTGACATCAAAGTCTCCGGGTCTACTTTGGAAATATCCATGCCGCCGACTGTTATGCTGCCGCGGTTTGCATCCCAAAAGCGGGAAGCAAGACGGGAAACTGTCGTTTTACCGCCACCGGATGGTCCAATCAATGCTGTAACCTCTCCCTGCTTTGCCACAAAGGAAACATCTTTCAACACCACATCACCGGTCTCGTAAGAAAATCCCACATTGGAAAATTCAATGTCATAACCGTCATTCTTCATTGTGTTTGTACCGTCCTGTACTTCATGTGACAAGATTTCATCTAACCGGTCACTCTGAACACCGGAAGCAATAACTGCTGCCAGATTTTGCAGAGAAACCTGCATTGGGTCATAAATTCTTGATACTACCATCAAGAACATGAAAAAGGTAAGAATATCTAATTCCCCTTTTGCTAGCAGTACACCACCAACAAGTGCAACGGTAGCAATTCCAAGTTTCAAAATCATCTGTGAACTTCCGACAAATACAGCTGTTCCAAGCTCTGTTACAATCGCATGCTTTTCAACCGCCTTAATTTTTGCGGTCAGTCCTTTCATATAATCTTCCTGCGTGTTATAAGCCTGCAAATCTCTTACATTTTCAAGACACTCCTGAATACCGTCTGCACATGCCATTTTCAATACCATCTGCTTTTTATTCAAACTCTTCTGTACTTTTCCCGAACATCCAACAATGAGAAATGAAACCGGAAGTACCCAGAGTGCTGCAATTGCCATACGCCAGTCAAAGAAAAACAAACCAACCGCAATCAAAGCTGTCGAAATGCATGCGCCAAAAAGTTCCGGAATGAAATGAGAAGATGCTGTCTCCATCTGTGCGCAGTCATTCATAATGGTGCTTGTTAAGTCTGACAAATCTTTTTTCCCGAAGAAAGAAAGCGGAATTTTTCTTAATTTCTCAGCTAATGTTACTCTTCGGACACCACTTTCAACGTAGGTCGATAAAAACGTGGCATTGTACTGAATGTATGTTGAAATGCCAATCAATACAAAAGCAATCAAACCCCCTGCCACATAAAAGAGAACTTTATCCCCTAAATTTCCTGCCATATAATCTCTTACCAAATAATACAAAAGGGCAACCGGCACCATAAGAATAATATTCGAAATGGTAGCGGAAATAATTGCTTTTATCATATCCGATGCTCCCTGTTTGGAAAGAGCATATTTATGCATCAATTTCTCTATCATATTACACACCTACCTTCCAGCTTACGGATTGATTGTATTCTTTCCACATATGTGCATACAGCCCCTCTGCATCTTTTAATTCTTCATGTTTTCCTGCCTGTCTGATTTCGCCGTCCTGCAAGACAAAGATACGGTCGACACCGGTAACAGAAGAAAGTCTGTGTGCAATCATAATCACGGTTTTTCCCTTGGAAAGTTTTGCAAATGCTGCCTGAACTTTCACCTCATTATCCGGGTCGGCAAACGCTGTCGCCTCATCCAAAATGAGAATCGGTGCATTTTTCAACATCGCTCTTGCGATTGAAATACGCTGTGCCTCTCCACCGGATAAATAGGTTCCTTTGGAACCTATTACGGTATCAATACCGTTTGGCAGTTTTTCGATAATATCTTCACACTGCGCATTTTTTAATGCCTCCATAACTTCCTCACGAGTCGCATCTTTTTTGCCCATGCGCACATTGTCATAGATGGACATTTTCAAAAGTTTGCTGTCCTGGAACACAAACGATACGGTATCCATCAGCTTTTTCTGCTCGATATCCTTTACGTCCACGCCGCCGATTTTTATGCTTCCCTTTGTCACATCGTGGAATCTCGCAATCAGACGTGCGATTGTTGTCTTTCCTCCACCGGATGGTCCGACAAATGCAACCTGCTCACCGGCACGAATTTCAAGATTGATATTTTTCAGTGCATCCTTTGAAGCACCTTCATACCGAAACGATACTCCTTCAAAACAGATAGAAGTGTCGTTTGGCGTCTTTTTAGCCGTACTCTGTACAAGTGGTTTTTTATTGAGAATTCCATCAATTCTCATAAGCGCATCTTCAACAATCATCGTGTTTTCGCCTGCGTACATCATCTTCGTTAAGGTAACCGTGATAATAGGAGTGATAATAATATAAAACAGTAAATTTAAAAGGAATGTGTTATCCACTGCTCCACTATTTACCCCGCCAAAGAAAAATGCTGCTGCAATCAAAATAGCAAATACTGCATTGATTGATACCGTGTATACCGTCATTGGAATACGCATATCTTTCGTGTAAGAAATCGTCCATTTTTCATAATTTTTAATTGCCTCACGGAATCTCTTGAATGAAAAGACAGACTGACCAAATGTCTTTACGACCGGGATACCACGAACGTATTCTACGGCTTCACTTGACATTTCTTCGAGCGCATTCTGGTATTCTGCCATTTTCTTTTTCATATTTTCGCCCATCATGCTTCCCATCACAAGAAAAGCTAAACCAACCGGAATCAGACACAAGAGTCCAAGCCGCCAGTCAAATAAGAAAAGAAGAATTGCAAGACCAATCGGCGTAGCAACTGCCACGCATTTATCCGGCAGCTGGTGAGCTAAATAGGTCTCGGTTGCTGCACTGGATTCATTCACAACTTTTCTTACTTTTCCACTTCCCTCTTCATCCATAAAACCAAGTGGCAGCGTTAAAATATGTTTCATCAGACCAACCCTTATATTTGCCTGTACGCGAAATGCGGACAAATGCGAACAAATCAAAGCTCCGATATAGATAAGCATGGACAATATCGCAAATCCAACCGCACTCCATCCATAAGCCGACAGATTTTCTGCATCTGCATAATTTGGCGCAACTCGAAGTACCTCTTTGATTATGCGCCAGATAAAATAGAATGGAACAAGTGCAACAAATGCACTTATCGTAGCAAGAATCCAGGATGCAATGGTAAGATATTTATACTTTTCGGCGTAAACAAATAACCGCTGTATCGTACTTTGCTTTGTTTCTTTCTGCTTTGCCATCTAAGAAAGCCTCCTTCAAATACTATTCGTGGTATATAACTCGTGTAAGTTGCAACTAACCCATAATCTAAAAGAACGGCTGCCCATCGTCAGCCATTCTTTGCGTTTGTCAATCGTAGCCAAAATTATATAACACTGTTATGAGTATAGGCTTGCATCTTTCTTTTGTCAATGCCTTACCACTTATTGCGACATTTTATCATTTTATCTGTGTGATTGCCTGAGACAGCCGTTTTAATCCGTCCATCATCCGCTCTCTCGGACAAGCTAAGTTCATGCGGAAAAAGTGTTTTCCATCCCCGCCAAAGACATTGCCATCAGATAAATATAACCCGGTTTTCTCACGAATCTTTTTGACAAGTTTTTCTGCATCCTCCGATACCTTTTCGCAGTTTACCCACAAAAGATAAGTTGCATCGGATGGAATTACCGTTAATTCTTTGATATTTTCTTCGATATAAGAGGCTGCTACGCGCTTATTTTCCGAAATATAGGCACGCAGTTCATCAAGCCACGCTTCCCCTTTTGTAAATGCTGCTACTGCCACATCGATGGCAAATGCATTTGGCTCCGCCACCTCATCGGTATTTAATCCACGCCATACTTTGTGGCGAATCACCGCATTTGGAATCGAAACTGCCGCCGTCTGCAAACCGGCAATATTAAACGCTTTCGTCGGCGCAATGCACGTAACACTGTTGTCACGGCACGCCTCAGAAACAGAAGCAAACGGAACATATTCACAGCCGGGCTCCGTCAAATCACAGTGAATTTCATCGGACACAACAATCACATGATGTTTTTGACACAACTCGCCGATTCTTGAGAGCGTCGCACGGTCCCATATCTTTCCACCCGGATTATGAGGGTTACAGAGAATCATAAGGGTTGTCTGAGGGTCAGCCAGTTTTTTCTCCAAATCTTCAAAATCCACCCGGTAATTTCCATCTTCCAGCACAAGCGGACTTTCCAATACCTGACGCCCGTTGTTGAGAATTGAATTAAAAAAGATGTTATACACCGGTGTCTGAATCAGCACTTTCTCTGCCGGCGTCGTCAACTTTCTGACAATGGAAGAAATGGCAGGAACCACACCGGTACAGAAAACAAGCCAATCCTTTTCCATTTCAAAATGATGTCTTTTTTTCCACCAGCCAACATATGCCTCATACCATTGTTCCGGAATCACGGTATAACCAAAAATCCCATGATTCAAGCGTTTTTTCATTGCTTCCAGAACACACGGTGCGGTCGCAAAATCCATGTCCGCCACCCACATCGGCAATTCATTTTCCTCCACATCCCACTTCAGCGATGCGGTGTTTCTGCGGTCAATCATCTCATCAAAATTGCTTGCCATGAAAATTTTCCTCCTTATACTGTCTCCTCACAAATAATTTTTGTCTTCGACGGGTCTATTTTATCCTTTTCCAAAATGAGTTTTCCAATGCTTTTTGCGCGGATTTCTCCACTTGTCGGGTTCAATACACTGTCAATTTTGTTGGTAATCTGTGCATCCACCGTCGAATACTCAAATGCCAGCGTCGTGTTAATTAATTTACAGTCTTTCATCACCAAATGATCAATGTAACACATACCCTGAAGGCTCTCAATCGTACAGCCAATCAGTGTCAGTTTTTTTGCATTCCATCCAAGATATTCACCCGAAATAAAGGAATCGTAAACGGTTACATTTTCACTGTTCCAAAATGCGTCCTTGGACAACAATTTGGAATTTTTGATTTCTACATTTTTTACGCCATCAAACGAATAATTTCCATAAAGTGTCAGACCGTCAATCTTCATATCTTTGCTATTCATGGCAAAATAATCGCCTTTTGCCGTCACATCATTCAAAACAACATCCTGACAGTTCCACAATGTTTCCTCTGCATTTGGAATAGACACGTGGGAAAGTGTTAAATCCTCGCATCGGCGGAAATTTTTAGGTGCCTCAATCGCACAATCTTCAACAACCATATGGTTCGTATACCACACACCGGCACGCGCCATGTCAAACCACGTGCAGTCTTTTACAGAAATGGAGTCCGAATACCACAGCGGATATTTCCACTTAAACATACTGTTTCTTAATTCAATGTTATGACTTTCTTTTAATGGAGATTCTCCATCATCAAATATCGTATCATATATTTTCAAATTCGCACCTTGAAATAAGGCACGCTCACCAGTCAAAAACTGTTGTCTGATTTCTTTCATCACAAATACCTCCTGTATCTGGGCCAAAAACAATTGGTAGCACCAATAACATACTATTTCCTATTATAGTTTCTTGCTTTAAAATGTCAAATGGTTGTTGGGGGGTTTTTTGTTTTCCGTAATTCTGTAGTAAAGCTTTATAGAAACTCTGAAAAGGAACGAAACACATCCATAAGATGAACTGAGTTTGGCTGGTTTTGTTTATTTCAAGTTTCCGAGATTGGTTTCTTTGGCTGCCCATAATTCCGTAGAAAAATTTTGTGACTCGTGGGTTTTGAGTACGTCGGTATGCGGCACTGGTAGTTTCAGTGCCCATACCGCTACGCACTCAACAAGTGGGAGCGCCCACGAGGTTCAAAACTTTTCTACGAAATTATGGGAACCGAAAAAAGTGCCCTCGAAAACTTGAAACAATCCCCACCATTCCCACCAAATCAGCGAGTCCCCACCCGATTGGTATCGCCGCCCAGATTCCTATCACGCCGGTGTGGAAAAGCCCGGTGAGTGCATAGGCAAGAATTACTCTTGTTCCCAGTGAGATTATGGTAAGGACCACCGAGACAACAGGCTTGTCCACCGCGCGGTAATATCCATAGAGTAAAAACAAAATACCGATTCCAACATAGAAAGCGCCTTCTACCCGGAGATATTCGGCGCCGGCAGCTGATATGGCACTGCCCTCGTTTGTAAAAAATCCCATCAGCGTGTCAGCAAATCCAAAGACAGCTGCACTGATTACAAGGCAGAAAATCAATACGCTGACGAGTGCCAGCAGAAATCCTTTCCGGATGCGGGCATACTTCTTTGCCCCGTAATTCTGTGCCACAAAAAAGGAAAAGGCATTTCCAAAATCCTGCACAGGCATATACGCAATCGTGTCAATTTTGACCGCGACAGAAAACGCTGCCATAATCGTTGTACCAAAAGAATTGACTAATCCCTGTATCATCAGGATGCCAAAGTTCATAACGGACTGCTGCAAACACGTAAATCCGGACAAAGAAAGAATCTGCCGGAAGTTCTTTTTTTCCCATGTGAAATCTTTTTTCGCAGGACACAAATCAGAATACCGGAACAGAAAATAAAGCATAAGACCGATACCTGCTATATATTGGGAAATAACGGTTGCCACGGCAGCACCCGCAATACCAAATGAGAATGTCACAACAAACAAAAGGTCAAGTCCGATATTAAGTGCGACTGAAATCCCAAGAAAAACAAGTGGCAGCACCGAATTTCCGATACTCCTGAGAACACTTGCAAAATAGTTATACAAAAAAATAGCAAAGAATCCGGCAAACACATATATGAGATACGTTACCATATCCTCTACCGTTTCCGCCGGCACCTGCAAAAGATAGGTAAGCGGTCTTACGAAGCCATACAACAGTATTGTCAAAACGATCGAAAGACTACCAATTGCCGTAAAGGACATAAAAATCCCATTTCGGAAAGTCTCCTTTTCTCTCCTGCCGTATGCCATCGCAAAAAAGGCACCTGCCCCCAGACACAGACCAATAACAACCGAAGTCAAAAATGTCATCAACGTATACGATGCGCCAACTGCCGCCAGTGCCCTTTTGCCAAGATAACGCCCGACCACCCATGTATCGACCAAGTTATAAAACTGCTGCAGTACATTGCCAAGCATGAGAGGAAGTGCAAAAAGCCAGAGACTCTTTACAATTGCTCCCTTCGTTAAATCTCGTTCCTGTCTCATCCTGCATTCTCCTTACATTCGCCTCTCTATCAAATCATAATGAAAATCGATTGCAGTATTAAAAGCCTTTTCATCCCCTTTTATAAGAGTTTCATAAATCCGCGTGTGACTCGCTAACAGACAATCTTTACTGTCATATTCAACGCATTCCGTATACACAATGCTGACCGCCTGCATAATTGTAATCAGCAGATTATTTTTCGTAGCAAAAACAAGTGTGTCATGAAATTCCTTATCCTGTTTTGCCAGTGGTTCCCCGGTTAATTCAGCCATTGTACGTAATAAATCCGAAAGTTTTTGTTTGATTTTTTCATCGATACCATTTTCCAAAAGAAGCTTACCTGCCATTTTCTCCATAGCGCGGCGGAACTCGCAGATTTCGCTTTTTGTTACCCCGTTTAAAAGAAGAAGCATTTGAATCATGCTGCCAAAAGACTGTCCGATATTCTCCGCAACATAATTGCCGGAGCCCTGCTTCCTTTCAACAACACCCATTCCATGCAGAACACAGATGGCTTCTCTGGCGGAATTTCTCCCAATTCCTAACTGCTCTGCAATCTTACGCTCCGTCGGCAGTTTACTTCCCCAAGTCAAAGTACCATCTTTTACCAAATCATAAAAATACGAAAGCACCTTTTGATATTCCTGACACCCGGTTTGTTTCATAACCTTTTCCTTTCCTATGTAATCTCTTAAATAAATTTCATAAATAACGGTGAAAATACTACGGTCAAAATTCCCGTAACTGCAATTGCAAGACTGCTCATTGCCCCTTCGATTTCACCAAGTTCCATTGCTTTCGCCGTTCCAATCGCGTGTGAGGAAGAACCAAATGCAAGTCCCTTCGCAATCGGATGAGTAATACGAAACAACTTGCAAACAAGCTCACCAAACATATTGCCAACCACACCGGTAACAACAATCACAGCTACCGTAATGGTAACATAACCGCCTAACTCTTCAGAAAGCCCCATGCCAATTGCCGTCGTAATCGACTTTGGCAAAAGTGTCACGTATTCCGTGTGCGACAGACTCATAAATTTTGCTAACATAAAAACTGTTACACCACTGGTAAGTGTACCAGCTAAAATACCAAACATAACTGCTTTCCAATTCTTTTAAAGAAGCTGCCACCGCTCATACAAAGGAATAGCAAGACATACCGTAGCCGGAGTCAAAAACCAGCTCAAATAAGAAGCCCCTGCATTGTACACATCATAATCAATATCTGCGGTCACTAATACAACAATCGATAAAATAATTGATATTAAAAGTGGATTTAATAGCGCAATTTTAAATTTCTTTTTCAGAAATGCCCCCGCCATATACGCAAGCAGACTAATAGTAACTCCTGCAAAAAGTGAGTTCTCTAAAAATTCATTCATGGTCTTTTCCCTCATCTTTCTTAATCATCCACTGAGCCGTTTTTCCCGTTGCCACAGCTACCGCAACAAAACTAACAAACGTAATAATTCCCACAGGAATTAAAAGAGGTTTTAACACATTCCACGATACCATCAGACCAACGCCCGCCGGAATAAACATCACCGGCATAATTTCAATCAAAAACTTCCCTGCCTCCTTCACCGAAGACAGTTTAATATGTCCCGTCATCAAACCCACAAATAAAATCACCATACCGTAAATACTTGCCGGAATTGGCAGTGGCAGAACATATTTGACAAGTTCGCCAGCAAATGTGATACATAGAATAAGTAAAAACTGCTTTAAATATTTCATAATCCTCTTCCTTAACGTAATATAATAAATTGGTAGTACCAATTTGGCACCACCAACTATTATACAACGGATATCCTTCTTGTCAAGAATTTCTTCTTTTTTCCAGCTCAGCAATATTTTCAGTCACCTTTTTTTTCGAAAGCGGATAGACAAACAGCAAAATCATCGCCACAATAAAAAGCCCAATTGCCGGTATCAGACATGACATCTGAAAAATCCGGTCAAGAATCACCGCTCGCCTTGCTATCTGCTCTGCTCCCTGCGGATTATGCATAAGCTGTGCCTGATATCCAACCGCTGCTAAAATCGTCCCCACAAGGCCCGACGATAAAGCCTGCCCTAACTTTCTCGCAAACGAATATAAGGAATACACCGTTCCATCTTCGCGCACCTTATTTTTCACCTCGGCATCATCAATCACATCTGTTATCATTGCCCAAATAACTGTGTTAAAAAAGCCGATTCCGATATAAGCAAGGACAAAAAAGCCAACGTAAACCCATTCATTTTTCGGATATATTACCATACACAAAAACAAAATCACTGCTCCAAATAGGCAGGAAAAAGCCGACAATTCCCGTTTTCCATAACGCACGGACAGCCGTGTAGCAAGCGGTGCACACACACCTAACACCGCTAGACTGGTGAAAAGCGAAAACATTGACTGTGCCTTAGCGCTATTATACACTTCCGGAAATACATAGGCAGAAATTCCCTGCATGCCAAGCAAGGCAAGCAGCAAAAACATCGCCGCCGCAATAATGCCAAGCAATGCCCGGTTTTTCATTAGATTTTTTAACTGGCTTGTGAACTGGATTTTCCCTTCACTCGCCGGCACCTCAACACGCTCTACCGTAAGTCTTACACACAGCAGATAACACAAAAAGGATAGCACAGAAAAAACACCGGCAATTACCGTCATACGAAATCCCGACAAAACCGTCTGACCTTCCACCGTAACATAAGCAAGCATCGGTGTTCCTGCTCCAATTACAAGCCCGGCAAGAGTTGCTCCGACCGTCCGCCAGGTTGATAGCTGCGCCCGGTCCTTTGCCTCGGCAGAAATTGCCGAAGCCATCGAACCATACGGAATATTAACCGCGGTATAAAAAATCGATCCCCACAAAATATACGTGACAACCATCCAGCCTACCTTAAACCAATATGGCATACCGGCAAATGCTGACTGGTAAATCAAAAAACTGGAAATCGCAACCGGACCACACATCCGCCTTATCCATGGGCGAAATTTTCCGTCCTTCCCCGGTTTACTCCGATCCACAATCTGTCCCATTGTAATGTCCGTGAATGCATCTAAAAAACGAGCAGCCATCATTAACATTCCCACCACACCGGCACCAATTCCCATAACGTCTGTATAAAATTTCAACATGAAAGCCGATGATAAGATAAAAGTAAAATCATTTCCGAAATCGCCAAACATATACCCGATTTTATCACGCATACCAAAGGGTCTGACTTGTTTATCCATTTAAATTCTCCTTTTTAATTTCGTTTAATTTCATATTCAGACTTTCTAAAAAGCCATCCGGTGCCATCGCCCCAAGCATTTCCTTCATACTTTCCAACTTCATTTTTTTCATCATATCCCACATGCCTTCTTCTTTTGCAAATGTCATACCGGTAATCAATTTCATCGCTTTCGTGACAAGTTCCATCGCCTCATCATTTTCACTGATTTCCTCTAACGTACAGCGGATATGATAACGGTCCTCCGGATATTTCATTTCCTCTGAAAGATTTAGCGAACCAACCTCCTGAAACCAGTTTGCCACGCCTTCTTCCCTCTCACTGGCTTCCGGGAATACATAGCTTTCCGGCTCTTTTTCCACCCTATCAATCGTCACAGCATCCCATACATCTCCTGCCTTTACAAGAATTGCATTTTTTCCTCCACTAAGAGAAATCGGGAAAGATGCCACATGACGTTTTACTTCATTTACCGCCATTTCTTCCCCATTCACAAAAAGTGTCACTCTTTCCTGATTTGTATACACGCGGATTTGGGTATTTTCCCCAGAGCGGAGCGAATACCGCTTATCACAGATATGAACCATCGGTTCTGGATTCCAGTACGCCTTGTATAGGTAAAAACTATCCTTTTTAATTTTTCTGTCCATCGTTACAAGGCCTTTGTTATTTCTTCCCGTCACACCGCCTTCTGAACGTGCGGCACACCCAAAATCAAACATATTCCATACATATGAGCAGAAAATCCAAGGGCGTCTCTCTAACATATGTGCCATATATTCGTGGTATCCTGCCTGATATGCCTCGCTGTAATCTTTACACTTTGGATTTCCTCCCTGATAGGTAATGATTCCCTCACAGCCATACTCCGACAATCCGATGCAGCGGTTTGGATATTTTTCATGATACTCATCCATCCATGGACCATTGTCCTCTGTCTTTCCGCCATACCAGCCAAAATAATGGTTATAACTTTCCACATCGGTAATTTCATGCATCGGACCGTCTTTCGGCGTCATCGTCACATGAGCAATCGTCGTGAGACGGTATGGGTCAATCTTTTTAGCAAGTGCATTTAACTCCCTGTGATTCTCCACAAGCTTTTCAGAAATACCCCCAATCAAAATTTCATTGGAAATGCCCCAGAAACAAATGCTTGGATGATGGTCATTCTGATAAATAAGTTCCTTTAACTGGGTTATACAGTTCTCATGTGCTAAAGGGTCTTCATTCATCACGCTGATAAAAGGAATTTCCGCCCAAACAACAAATCCTCTTTTATCACACTCGTTATAGAACTCCTGTGCGTGCTGGTAATGGGCAAGACGCACCGTATTTGCCCCGATTTCTTCAATCAGTTCAGCATCCCGGATGTGATCCTCTTTAGTAAGTGCATTTCCCTGATACAATTTATCCTGATGCCGGCTCACGCCGCGCAGCGGCACACAATTTCCATTTATTAGAAAACCGCGCCCGGGATCACAGCAAAAAGTCCTTACACCAAATTTAAGTTCCACTTCATCCAAGCATTCGTTATTGCGCATAATGAGTGCCTTTAGCATATACTGATAGCTATTTTTAATATCCCAGCGGTGCGGTTTATAAAGAGGAATAGAAGTATCCGGTGAGTCCGCCGGACGTGCTGCACTTGCCACTTCTTTTCCATCTTCATCAAATATCTGGTAAATCACCTGATTATCTTTTTCCACCCCGCAAATCTTTGTTCGGATGTGAAGCATAAAATCCTCTTTATCCCACGAAGCTGGTTCTGTGGCAGCATGGATTCCCAAATCTCCGTAGTGTAACAGTTCAAAATGCGTTTCCGGCACGCAAATCAGATGTGCACCACGATACAACCCGCCATAAAAAGTAAAATCAGCCGACTGCGGATAAATCGCATCACATTTTTCATTGCTGCACCAAATTGCTATCGTATTAAATTCTTCCGTACATTTTTCCGTAATATCGGCTCGAAACGCTGAATAGCCCCCCTCATGGCTCACAACGAACTCACCATTTACAAACACTTTTGCCTGCTGCCCTGCCGCCGGTATTTCCAAAAATAAACGAGAATACTTCGCAGACGGCTCCCACTTATCCAACATTTTTACATACCAGTAACTGCCTCTGTCATATGTTCCATCTCCCTTTTGTCCATCCAGTGCATTCCATGTGTGAGGCAGTGAAACAAGTTCTCCCTCTCCCGGTCTTGCCTCCGAAACATCTACATCCGCATGAATAAACCACCAATTTTCGTTAAAATCTAAAATTCGACGCATTTCTTTATTCCTCCATTGAATCATTCTCTTTTTACTTATACCCAAAAAAAAAAGAAACTATCCGTTTATGCCTTCGTTTCGCATAAATTGATAGTTTCTTTTTCAATTCAATTTTTATTTAACGCGCCAGCGCATTCATAACCGCTTCTCTCTCGCTGTAATGATATTTCACACCATTGATTTCCTGATATTCTTCATGACCTTTACCAAGAAGAATAATCATATCGCCGTCCTCGGCATGGTCAACTGCGTAATTCACGGCCTCCTGACGGTCCGGAATCACCACATACTCACCATTTGTCTTTGCCAGACCAACCTCAATATCTTTTACTATATCCATTACATCTTCTGTTCTCGGATTATCGCTTGTCACAATTGCAAGTTCCGCCAGATTTCCAACGGCCTCTCCCATCTCGTAGCGGCGCAGTTTGCTTCGATTGCCGCCACAGCCGAAAATAGCAATAATCCGGTGCGGATTGTAACCGCGCAGAGTCTTTAACACACTCTCGGTACTCACACCATTATGTGCAAAATCAATCAATACGGAAAATCCTCTGCCGGTCGGAACATTTTCCACGCGGCCACGCACTTTTACGTGCTCAAGCGCATGCAGAATCACCTCTTCCGGCATTTTTAACAGAGCACCGGTACACGCCGCACACATTCCATTGTAAATATTAAAACGTCCCGGCAGGCCAACAATGATATCTCCGTTCAAAAGACCATTCGCATGGAATTTCATGCACAGATTTCCCTCGTTATTCACATGCTCAATTTCCGTTGCCGTCATATCCGCATCTTTTGTTCCATATGTTTTAATCTCACAGGTCGCATCTTTTATCATTTCTTTCCAGTGCGGGTCATCACGATTTACAATGCCGACGTCACACATCGTAAACAGACGGCTCTTGCAGTACAAATACTCATTAAAATCTGCATGCTCATTTGGTCCGATGTGATCCGGCGTAATATTGGTAAAAATGCCATAATTAAAATGCATTCCTGCCACACGGTCCATCTTAATTCCCTGTGAGCTGACTTCCATTACCATATACTCGCATCCGGCATCCACCATATCCTTAAAATATCTCTGCAAATCATAGGATTCCGGCGTTGTATGCTCCGTCGGTGTCACCTTACCGGCAATTGCCACACCAATTGTACCGACAATTCCACATGTTTTCCCGGATTTTTCAATAATATCACGAATCATATACGTGGTTGTCGATTTTCCTTTTGTTCCCGTAATTCCAATCGAAATCATCTTCGATGCCGGATAATCAAAATACGCCTGGGATAAAAGACTCAGCGCTGCTCTGCCATTTGCCACACGAATCACCGTAATACTTTCCTCTATGGACTCAATCTCTTTTTCCACAACAAGCACCGATGCGCCTTTTTTCACAACATCAGGAATGTATTTATGACCATCGACAACCGTTCCTGCAATGGCAACAAACAACATTCCCTCTTTGATTTTTCTGGAATCATATGCGATGTCTGCCACTTCCGTATCAAGGCTTCCCTGTACCAGTTCGTACTCGATGTGCTCCACTAATTTACTTAACTTCATATCGCCGACCTCCCTTTACTCGATTAATTGATAATGTTTCAATGCCTTCTCAATCCCATCTTCCATCACAGCCGCTGTTACATAATCGACCGACGGAAAAATATCCGGATTGCCGCTTCCCATTGCAATGCTGATGCCGGTAAAATCAAGCATCGGCAAATCATTTGTACTATCACCAATTCCTACCGTATGCGCTCTGTCAATTCCTAAGCGCTTACAAAGGAAATCAATTCCGGTCGCCTTTGAATAACCTTTTGGCACGACCTCATAAAAAGTCGGGTCACGTAAAATAAAATCAAACGTGTTTTCCCATTGTTTCTTAAATGATTTCATGTCACTGCTTTCATCAAACCAGAGTGCCATTTTATCAAAATTCAAATCGGCATCCTCCCAGAACAACTGGCATTTTGCCGAAAATGTTCCATTTTCCTCAAAGATGGATTTCACAACCGGCATCCAGTAATCTCTGCGAAAATATGCCGTCTCCTGACCTTCCAAAACACCATCGATATGATAGCGCGTCAGAGAATCGGCAACTTCTCTCTGCAATTCTTTCGGTAATGTTGCATGAAGCAGCTCTTCTCCATGATAAAATATATTCGTACCACAGCCACCTACCACACCATCAAAACCAATTTCCAAAATATCCTTTGGCCAGATGGACTTGCAGCGCCCGGTACAAAGAAACAGTAAATGTCCGTTTTCCTTTGCCTGATGCAGGGCACGCACCGTACTCTCCGGCACGATTCCCTCTTTTTCATCTAACAAAGTTCCATCAATATCGAAAAATAACATGTATTGTTCCATCGTTTATTCTCTCTCATCTATTTCACGGAAATCCACATGACTTCCTACGTATTTGTACGCCGGTCGAATAATTTTACCCTTGTTTACCAGTTCTTCCAGACGATGTGCACTCCATCCGGAAATACGGGCAATCGCAAAAATCGGAGTAAATAATTCTCTCGGAATACCAAGCATAGTATATACAAAACCACTGTAAAAATCAACATTTGCACAAACCGGCTTATAACGCAAATGTGCTTTCATAATCAAATCTTTGGACACTTCTTCCACTGTTTCATACAGATGAAATTCATCCATTTTTCCTTTTGCCTCTGCCAGTTTTTTGGCATAGCGTTTCAAAATCACGGCACGAGGGTCAGACAATGTATAAACCGCATGTCCCATTCCATAAATCAGACCGGATTCATCAAAAGCCTCTCGATTCAGAATTTTATTCAAATATTCTTTAATCTGCTCTTCATTATTCCAGTCCTTGCAGTGTTCTTTAATATCATCAAACATCTGCAGCACTTTTAAGTTGGCGCCACCATGACGCGGTCCCTTCAGCGAAGCAATAGATGCTGAAATCGCAGAGTATGTGTCTGTGCCGGAGGACGTTACCACATGATTAGTAAACGTCGAGTTATTACCGCCGCCATGTTCCGCATGGATGACAAGCGCAATATCTAAAACTTTCGCCTCTAACTCCGTAAATTTACCGTCCTGTCTTACCATCTGCAAAATATTTTCCGCAATTGACAAATCCTTATCCGGCGTACGGATGTATAAATTATCATCAAATCCAAAATGACGGTATGACAAATACGCATACACCGCAATCAACGGAATTTTGCCGATTAACTGCAAAGACTGGCGCAGTACATTTGCCACAGAAATGTCGTCCGGATTCTCATCATACGAATACAGTGTCAGCACACTTTTCTGCAGTGCATTCATAATGTTTGCACTTGGTGCTTTCATAATCACGTCACGGACAAACTGACCGGAAAGCTCCTGAAGACTGGTTAATACCTCTTCAAAATCCTTTAACTGAGTATGTGTCGGCAGTTCGCCAAACATCAGCAAATAGGTTGTCTCCTCGAAAGCGAATCGGCGGTTTTCAAAACTTTTTACAAGGTCCATTACATTATATCCCTGATAATAAAGTTCTCCGTCGCAAGGAATCTTTTTGCCGTTTTTCAAGCGGTATCCACAGACATCTGAAATCTCTGTCAATCCGGTAAGTACTCCTTTACCATTCGAATCGCGAAGTCCCCTCTTCACATCATATTCGTTATACAAATCCTGGTTAATGGCACCGGACACCATACAGTAATTCACCAGATTTTCAAATTTGCCATTTAACTTTTCTCCCAGTTCCATCATTGAGTGATTATCCAAACCAAATCCTCCTTCTTTTGGACTCTTGTCATAGTCGAAAAAAGAGGATAGGACACTTCATTTTCGGACCTATCCTCTTTGACTATGACATTATACTACATGTTAATCAAAAATGCAAATCATGTTAATGATTTTTCATCACCCGCATTGAGTTCAAAATTGCCAAAACAGATACACCGACATCGGCAAATACAGCTTCCCACATATTCGCCACACCAATTGCACCAAGCAAAAGTACAACTGCTTTTACGGCAAGGGCAAATACAATGTTCTGCTTTACAATGCGAAGTGTTTTTCTGGAAATCAGTACGGTTGACGCAATCTTTCGAATATCATCATCCATCAAAACGACGTCTGCCGCCTCAATTGCTGCATCGGAACCAAGACTTCCCATCGCAATACCAATATCTGCACGAGTCAAAACCGGTGCGTCATTGATGCCGTCACCGACAAAGGCAAGACGCTCTCCATCTTTTTGCGCAGAAAGAAGTTTTTCCACCTCATCCACTTTATCACCGGGGAGAAGTTCAGCATGCACTTCATCCAGTTTCAACTCATCTGCCACATGTTTCGCAGTTTTTTCTCTATCACCGGTCAGCATGACGCACTTCTTCACACCAACATTTTTCATCTTATGAATTGCCTCTGCTGCGCCCTCTTTCACGGTGTCGGAAATCACAAGTGCCCCTAAAAAGGTCTGCTCCTGACCCACATAGACAATCGTTCCGGCGCTTTCACACGGCTCATAAGCAATCGACTGTTTTTTCATCAGCTTTTCATTGCCGACATAAGTCATCACACCATCTACGAGAATCTGAACCCCGTGGCCGGCAATTTCAACCGCATCTGACACACGGCTTCTCTCGATTTCTTTTCCATATGCCTCGATAATCGAACCGGCAATCGGATGGTTTGAGTAGCTCTCACCAAGTGCTGCTACTTCCAATAATTTATCTTTGGAAACACCGGCAGGTTTCATTTCAGTTACTTTAAATTCGCCCTTTGTCAGTGTTCCGGTCTTGTCAAATACAATGGTAGTCATTTCTGCAACCGCCTCTAAGAAGTTACTGCCTTTTACCAAAACACCAATCTTAGATGCAGCACCGATACCGCCAAAGAATCCAAGCGGCACCGAAATCACCAGTGCACACGGACAGGAAATAACAAGGAAAATGCACGCTCTCTGAATCCACTCAGCAAAGCCTCCGCCTAAAATAAGTGGTGGAATCACAGCAAGCAAAACGGCTCCAATCGTAACGACCGGCGTATAGTATTTGGCAAAGCGGGTGATAAAATTCTCCACCTTTGCCTTTTTACTGCTTGCATTCTCAACCAACTCCAAAATTTTGGCAACCGTCGAATCATCAAATTCCTTTGTGGTACGGATTTTCAGCGTTCCGCTGCCATTGACGCAGCCACTGATAATCTCATCGCCCTCTGACGCTCTTCTCGGTACCGACTCACCCGTAAGTGCCGCCGTATCAATTAACGATTCGCCCTCTATAACAACACCATCGAGAGGAATTCTCTCGCCCGGCTTTACAACAATAATCGTACCGACTTCTACATCATCCGGGTCTACTGTCACTAATTTCCCATCTTCTTCTATATTCGCATATTCCGGACAGATGTCCATCATTTCCGTAATGGATTGTCTGGATTTTCCAACCGCATAACCCTGGAACAATTCACCGACCTGGTAAAAAAGCATTACAGCAACAGCCTCTAAATACTCACCAACGCCAAATGCACCAAAGGTGGCAATCATCATCAGAAAGTTTTCATCAAAAATCTGTCCATGGGAAATATTTCTCGCAGCCTTAAAAATAATGTCATATCCGACAATCAGGTACGGAACGGCAAATATCAAAAGCTGTGCCCACCACGGCAGTGGCTCTAATACTCCCATATGCTCACAAACAAACAGGATAACAAATAGGACAAGGGAAATGATAATCCGAAGTCTCATTTTTTTCTGTTTTTTTGTCATACACTCATCTCCTACAAAAGAATCTGGCAATCCGGCTCAACTTTTGCACAAACACGGACAACCTCATCCATAATTTCATCAAAACGCGCATCATCGGCATCTACTGTCATCTTCTGTGTCATAAAGCTGACTACTGCATCGTTTACACCATCAATTTTCTTAATTGATTCTTCCATTTTTGCTGCGCAGTTTGCACAATCCAAGTCCTGTAATTTAAATTTCTTTTTCATGATTCATTTCCTCCAATTCAATTATGTTATTCCGCAATATGGTCGATTCCCTGCTCGATAATCGTTCGCACATGGTCATCGGCCAGTGAATAAAACACCGATTTGCCCTCGCGGCGGCCTTTTACTAACTTATTCTGTTTTAGAATCTTTAGCTGATGCGAAATTGCTGACTGCGTCATATTCAAGGTTTCCGCTAAATCACAAACACAGACATCCTTCTCAAATAAAACAAACAAAATCCGGATTCTGGTCGAATCGCCAAACACCTTAAACAATTCCGCCAAGTCATACAATTCATCTTCACTTGGCATTTTATCACTCTCCGTTTCTGTAAATTTACATATGAACAATTATTCATATGTTCATTATATGCAGGATAACATAAAAAGTCAACCCCTATTATCATTTAATTTTTATTTTTATATTCGCTATCTTTTTACTGCCGTCACCCGCTGCTGCCTTTACATAAACCGTCTTTTTCTTTCCGGCCTTCTTTGCCTTAAAGACACCTTTTTTTGACAGGGTAGCATATTTTTTATATTTACTCTTTGTAAATTTATAGGTAATCTTTGCATCCCCTGCGCGGTTTTTCGTCACTTTCAGCCACTTACTTAACTTTACTTTTTTACCGGCTTTCACCTTTTTCGACGAATATTTAAACTTTAGTTTTTTCACAACCACTGTCCGGGCACTGCTATTATCAGGTGTTACAGGATTATCCGTAACTACCGGGGTTGTCGGATTATTGGCTGCCGGTGTTGATTGTGGCTTTTGCGTCGGCGTAGTCACAGGTGTTGCCGTTGGTGTTGCCGTTAGCACCGGTGTTGGTGTTGCCGTTGGCACCGGTGTTGGTGTTGCCGTTGGCACCGGTGTTAGTGTTGCCGTTGGCACCGGTGTTAGTGTTGCCGTTGGCATCGGCGTCGGTGTTGCTTTCGTAGAATCCCAAGTATCAGAAAACATCTTAATGCAAAGATTTGCATTATTTTTTTCTTTGCTAGACCACTCGAGTTCGGAAAAATCTTCCCACTTGCCATCCGAATACTGAACATAACTTTCGCCCTTATTTGCGCTAACTGCTTCTGTAAGTGCAGAATCGTTATGAGTACATTCATAAGTCTGATAAGAAGTATCTCCACTCTCTTCCAATTTTACAACAACTGCATAACGCTTTCCTTTTGTCATAAATACTTCATCTTTATCTTCTTTTACAAAATCAATGGTATGATATCCTCGCTCTGCAATCGTACCGGACAATGAAGACACTAATTTACCGGACATCGGATTATCCGAATCCGGACTCTCATAAATTGATACTTCATAATTTACATTTGCTTCCTGTGTATAGAAAGAAACTGCCTGCATTTTCTCATCAGCTTTCGCTTCAAATACATTGGCACCACGCAAAAAGCTTTTCGAAAAAGCAAATGGAATTCCACCATCATATTGATAGTTATTGTCGTAATTATCCGCTTTTTCTACATCAAAGAATGCCACCTCTGCCTCTTCATTCTTCTCCGCCTGCAGCATAGCATCCTCATAAGAAATCCAGAAATATCCGCCCATACTGTTGCAGTCGCCCCAGCTGTTGCGAATTAACCATGCGCCATCTGAAGAGGGACGACATTTGGAATTAAAATTACTTGCCGAATAATTATCATCCCATCCCACAATCAATACACTGTGATTGGTTGTCTTGCTTGTATCATTACAATAATACGCCGTAAAATTGCTTTTCCCGGTATTTCCATACATCTGCTTGTCACTCGATGTTTCCGGCGCATACATAGAGCACTCCGCTGCCCCATACTCCATCAATTTCTGTTTGATTTGGTTGCGGTTCGCTTTCGTCATATAAATGTATTCTACGTTCTGCAAATGATAGGAATCCTTATCATACATCACCTCATCCGATAAGTCAGCCGTTACGTTACAATTAATTTTGTTCTGTAAATCTTCAAAAGAAGCAACTGATTCATCTACAACTCCCTGCCATCTGGCTAATGTAGCAGTTGCTAAAACGGAATTTCCGCCCCATCCATACAAATCATTATTCTTCTCTCTTGGCCTGCAAATATCCCCTACCGTCAAACCAAGCGGATCGTCGGCTTTGTTGTATGTCGAATATGCCAGATGATACTCTGATAAATCCGGAGATTCTTCAGAGCCATCCTGTATAATATCTGCTTCAGACGCTCCCATCACAGACATTGTCCAGCACATGCCCGTTTCTCCTTGATCTTTGATATCCGTCAACAGCCCTTCCTCTCTGGCATCAAACGATGACGGAATCGTTGTCTTTGCTGCCTTTTTCTTTCTGCCGGATGACAAATCATCCGAATTTAATAGTTTCCGATGAATTGGAAGATAGCCATACTTTGACGTCTCACCGACCGAATCCTCGATGGATACTGCGGTCTGCGTTTTCTTACTTTCCTGTGCCAAATCCACCGGTGCACTCATCCCTATTACCAGCGAAACGCTAAGCACTGCTGCCAATAAATTTCTTCTTTTCATGATATCCCTCCATTCGTAAATGATTCATTCATAAATTTTCTTATGTAGTAATCTTACCATATTCATACACACTTGCAAAGAAAAAAGATTTCCAGTCATAATAAGCATTTTCTCTCCATAAACTATAGCAAAACGATAGCGGGGTAATCTATGAACATCGAACAAGAACGGGAAAAACTGATTCTTTTTACAAAAATCGGTGCCATCGTCCTGACATCCTTTGCTTTGCTCGCAACAAGTTTTTTTGTTTATCCGGAAAACCGTGCCGTTTTCAATGAATCTCTACTTCATGAAAAAGAACTTCCCATCTACTGCGTAGACACACAGGAACCAAAGATTTCCATTTCCTTTGATGCCGCCTGGGGCAATGACGATACCTCACGTATTCTGGAAATTCTGGCCAAACACAACGTACATGCCACGTTTTTCATGACCGGCGGCTGGGTAGAATCTTACCCGGATGATGTCCGGGCAATCTATGAAGCCGGACACGATCTTGGCAATCATAGTCAGAATCACAAAAATATGAGCCAACTCTCCGACACGGAGATTCGGGATGAAATCATGTCTGTCCATAAAAAAGTAAAAGAGCTCACCGGCTATGAAATGTTCCTCTTCCGGCCGCCTTATGGCGACTATGATAACGAGGTCATCACCGGTGTGCTCTCCTGTGGTTATTATCCAATTCAGTGGTCCATCGACAGCCTTGACTGGAAAGATTATGGCGTTGATGATATCATCTCCCGTATCTGCGACAGCAAACACCTTGATGGCGGTGCCATCATCCTGTGCCATAACGGGGCAAAATATACGGCAGATGCACTGGATAACCTGCTGACACAGCTTCAGGAAAAAGGATATCAGCTTGTCCCCATCTCAGAGCTCATCTACCGTGAAAATTATCATCTGGATGTGACCGGAAAACAGATTGCTGAGTAAAGCAGACGTTGAAATTTCATTCAGTCTTTCCATTCACTGCCCTCATTCAGTCCCTGTTCCGTCAGCCATTCATCTTCTGTTTCCAGGCAACGCACATTACCACTTTCATCTTCCAGGATTACCAGGCATTTTAATT
>OGQG01000982.1_pt1 | contig 24523 bp, 18 predicted proteins | sample 1553201 | NCBI WGS metagenome assembly OGQG01 (sample SAMEA2579925, study PRJEB22360) | human gut metagenome | biome: human gut; feature: human-associated habitat; material: faeces | place: Denmark | collected 2008/2010
AAAGTAGCGGGTGCTTTTCTGGTTCTCTTTTGGCACGCAAAAGAGAACTTAGCCCCGCGTAACCGCGCTCTATCCCGCGCCACAGGCGCGCGAACTCACAGCAAAAACTTTACTTCTTCGTCAGCGACTTCATCAGACCGCCGTCGGCGATGATCTTCTGGATGAAGGGCGGGAAGGGTTCGGCCTGGAAGGTCTTGCCGGTGGTCTCATCGGTGATGACGCCGGTATCAAAATTCACACTGACCGTATCGCCTGCGCTGATGGCGTCCACGGCCTCGGGGCATTCCATGATGGGCAGGCCGATATTGATGCTGTTGCGGTAGAAGATGCGCGCGAAGCTCTTGGCGATGACGACAGAGATCCCGGCGGTCTTGATGGCCAGCGGTGCGTGCTCACGGGAGGAGCCGCAGCCGAAGTTCCAGCCGCCCACCATGATGTCGCCGTCCTTGACGTTGTGGATGAAGTCCTTGTCAATGTCCTCCATGCAGTGGCTGGCCAGCTCTCTGGCATCCTGCGTGTTCAGGTGGCGGGCCGGGATGATGACGTCGGTATCCACGTTATCCGGGTATTTGAAAACAGAACCGTTTGCGTTGTTCATGGGTGACTCTCCTTTTCTCAGACCGTGCGGGGGTCGGTGATGTAGCCGGTCAGTGCGCTGGCGGCAGCGGTAGCGGGCGAAGCCAGATACACCTCGCTCTTGACGTGGCCCATGCGGCCCACGAAGTTGCGGTTGGTGGTGGAGACGCAGCGCTCACCCTCGGCGAGGATGCCCATGTAGCCGCCGAGGCAGGGGCCGCAGGTGGGGGTGGAGACGATGCAGCCCGCGTCGATGAAGGCCGTCGTCCAGCCGCGGAGGATGCACTCCTTGTACACGGCCATGGTGGCGGGGATGATGATGCCGCGCACGCCCTTTGCGATGTGCTTGCCCTTCAGGATGTTGTAAGCGGCTTCCATATCCTCGAGGCGGCCATTGGTGCAGCTGCCGATGACCACCTGGTCGATCTTGATGTCCTTGCCCTCGCTGGCGGGGTGGGTGTTCTCGGGCAGGTGGGGGTAGCTGACGGTCGGCTCGAGGGCAGAGAGGTCGATCTCAATGGTCTTCTCGTACTCGGCGTCCGGGTCGGCCTCATAGAACACCGGCTCGCGCTGGCTGCGGCCCTTGAGATAAGCCTTGGTCATGTCGTCCACGGGGAAGATGCCGTTCTTGGCACCGGCCTCGATGGCCATGTTGCAGATGCTCAGGCGGTCGTCCATGGAGAGGGAGGCGACGCCCGGGCCGGTGAACTCCATCGACTTATACAGCGCGCCATCCACGCCGATCATACCGATGATGTGGAGGATGAGGTCTTTGCCGGAAACTTTCGGCGGCAGCTTGCCGTTCAGCACGAACTTGATGGCGGCAGGCACCTTGAACCACGCCATGCCGGTAGCCATGCCGGCGGCCATATCGGTGGAGCCGACGCCGGTGGAGAATGCGCCCAGTGCGCCGTAAGTACAGGTGTGGCTGTCGGCACCGATGACGCAGTCACCGGCTGTCACGATGCCTTTTTCGGGCAGCAGAGCGTGCTCAATGCCCATCTGGCCCACATCGTAGAAGTTGAGGATGTCGTACTTGTTGGCGAACTCGCGGCACTGCTTGGACTGGGTCGCGCTCTTGATGTCCTTGTTGGGAACGAAGTGGTCGAGGACGATGGCGATGTGCTCTTTGTCGAACACGCCGTTGAAGCCCGCCTTTTCGAACTCGTTGATGGCGACGGGGGTAGTGATGTCATTGCCCAGCACGATGTCGAGCTTGGCGTTGATGAGCTGGCCTGCCTTGACCTCGGCGAGGCCTGCGTGTGCGGCCAGAATTTTCTGCGTCTGGGTCATTCCCATGGTTCATTCTCCTTTTGATACTCTCTCAAAAATCTCTCTTTATTTATTATTGATCGCGCTGACCAGTGCATGGATACCGGCCACGATAATATCGGTATCGGTGCCTGCACCCCAGGTGACGATGCCGTCGCCCCACTCGAGGCCGACGTAGGAAGCGGCGCGGGAGGTGGAGCCTTCGTCCAGGCTGTGCTCGGAGTAAGTTTCCAGGTGGAAGTCCATGCCGGTGGCGCTCTGGATAGCGTTTGCCACAGCATCCAGACGGCCATTACCCACTGAGGTGACCACCTTGCGCTGACCGTTCAGATCCAGCGTGACGGTGGCGGTGATGCCGTTGACCTGTGCGAAGTGGGCCTCGACGACAGACAGGGGCTTGGACTTGTTGAGGAAGGTATCCTCGAAGATGTGGAGCACTTCGCCTGCGCTCAGCTCCTTGTGGCTGTGGTCGGACACGCTCTTGACCTTGTAGCCCAGCGCCTCGCGCATCTTGGCGGGCAGGTTGTAGCCGTAGTTCTGCTCCAGCACGAAGCCGATGCCGCCCTTGCCGCTCTGGCTGTTGATGCGGATGACGTCGGCGTCGTAGGTGCGGCCGATGTCGTGGGGGTCCACCGGGATATAGGGGCAGGTCCAGCGGTGGTCGCCCTTCTCCTTGCGGTAGGCCATGCCCTTTGCAATGGCGTCCTGATGACTGCCCGAGAAGGCGGCGAACACCAGCTGGCCGGCGTAGGGGGTGCGCTCGTAGATGTGCATCCGGGTGACCCGCTCATAGGTGGCGCAGATGGCAGGCATATCGGAGAAGTCCAGCTTCGGGTCTACGCCGTGGCTGTACATATTCATGGCGAGGGTCACAGCGTCCACGTTGCCGGTGCGCTCGCCGTTGCCGAAGAGGCAGCACTCCACCCGCTGAGCGCCTGCCAGAACGGCCAGCTCGGCACAGGCGACGCCGGTGCCGCGGTCATTATGCGGGTGGGTGGAGATGATGACGCTGTCGCGGTACTTGAGGTGCTTGTCGCAATACTCGATCTGGTTTGCGTAAACGTGGGGCATACTCATCTCGACCGTGACCGGCAGATTGATGATCATAGGGCGGTCGGGGGTGGGCTGCATGATGTCCAGGACCGCGTTGCAGACCTCAACGGCGTAGTCCACCTCGGTTCCGGTGAAGCTCTCGGGGCTGTACTCGAAGAGGAAGTTCCCCTCATACTCCTCGCTCAGCTGCTTGACCAGCTTTGCGCCGTCCACGGCGATCTGCTTGATCTCCTCCTTAGACTTGTGGAACACCTGCTCGCGCTGGGCGACGGAGGTGGAGTTATAGAAGTGGATGACCGCACGGGGTGCGCCCTTGACAGCCTCGAAGGTGCGGCGGATGATATGGTCGCGGCACTGGGTCAGCACCTGCACGGTGACATCGTCGGGGATCATGTTCTTCTCGATGAGGGTGCGGAGGAACTCGTACTCCGTCTCGCTGGCGGCCGGGAAGCCGACTTCGATCTCCTTGAAGCCAATTTTGACCAGCATCTGGAAGAATTCCAGCTTTTCCTCGAGGCTCATGGGGACGATAAGGGCCTGATTGCCGTCGCGCAGGTCCACGCTGCACCAGATGGGAGCTTTCTCGATGTGGTCCTTCTTGACCCAGCTGTCATAACCGGCAGGGACCGGGTAATATCCCGGTGCGTACTTGGTAGCGTCCATCATAATTCTTGTCCTCCATTTTTCTGTATCAACCTCTCAGTCTCGCTCGCGCTCGACAGCTCCCCTACCGAGGGGAGCCTCTGGCGAAGAGGGAAAGCTTTACGGAATGCCAAGGCCTCTCCTCGATAGGAGAGGTGGCACGCCGTAGGCGTGACGGAGAGGTTGACTCCTTTTAGCAATTTAACAAACGAAAAGGCTCCCGTCTCTCAAAGGACGAAATTCCCTGAGAGACGAGAGCCTGTAATTTCTGTTACAGGGCACCCGTGGTACCACTCTCTTTGCTGTGCCATAAGCACAGCCGCTCTGCACGATCGGCTTTTTGAGGCGAATCGCTGCCCTTATAACGGTGGGCTTCCGTCAGGACCTACTGTCTGCTTCAGTCCTGCCGCTCAGGGGCCAGTAACCGAGACCCTCTGCACCGCCTTGCACCATCCGGCGGCTCTCTGTACGCAGAAGAAAATCGTTTTTTCCCCGTCAACGCATTTGCGCTTTGTTCAAAGTGGTTTCATTTTAGCAAAACCCGCCGCCCCTGTCAAGCAGTTTTGCTCACAATGAAAATGAAACGATTTCACATAAATAGCAGCACAAATTTTCAAAATTTGCGGGTGGATCCTATTTTTGTTGTATTATATCACCAACTATGGTAAAATAAAAATACCGCCCGAAGCGGCGGTATCCAGGTGCTGTCTGCATAAAAAGGTGGTCTAGCTTCCCCGGCAAGCTTCCGGGGGTGTGAACCCTTATTGCTGGTTCCCCCGGACGCAATGCGAAAGGGGGGATGCCTTATGACCCTGACGGAAACTATCGCATTGCTCGGCCTGCTGGGCGGAGCAGTCTTTGTTACCTTTCAGATCTCATGGGCTATCTTCAAAGAGATACATAACAATAAGAAATGACCGCCCCAGCCTACCAAGCAAAGCGGTCATTCTTATTGTTTGACTTAGCCGAGGGAAGCTGACCATTGCGGACAGCACCTTCTTGTATGTTCAGTATAGTCAAAGTGATTCGATTTGTCAAGCGGACAGCCTCCTTGTTCCTCGGTTTTGTTAAGAATCTGCGAAGTTTTTGCAAAGTTCGCCTCGAAACGCTGGTTTCTGAAATGGCGTCGTGGTATGCTGTTTGCAACACAAGGAGGAATCCCCATGAAAGAAGTCAAGACCCCCAAAAAGCCATTGGCTATTTACTACGCCATTGTATTACTGGTGCTGATGCTGCTCAACTTCGTGCTCGTGCCGTGGATGAGCGAACGGCAGGTAAAAGAAGTGGACTACGGCACCTTCATGTCCATGACCGAGGACAAAGACATCGGCCGGGTGGATGTGGAATCGAACCAGATCATCTTTACCGATAAAGACGAAAAGCAAATTTACAAGACCGGCCTGATGAACGACCCTGACCTGACCCAGCGCCTCTACGACGCGGGGGCCGAGTTTTCCAGCGAGATCGTCGAGCAGGCTTCGCCGCTGCTGAGCTTTCTGCTGAGCTTTGTGCTGCCCATCGTCCTCTTCGTCTGGCTGGGCAATTTCATGAACAAAAAGCTCATAGAAAAGGCCGGCGGCGCGAACTCGATGATGTTCGGCGGCGTGGGCAAGTCCAACGCCAAGGTCTACGTCCAGTCCACCCACGGCATCCGCTTTGCGGATGTGGCCGGCGAGGATGAGGCCAAAGAGAACTTGCAGGAGATCGTCGATTATCTGCACGACCCCAAGAAATACGAAGAGATCGGCGCCTCGATGCCCAAGGGCATCCTGCTCGTCGGCCCTCCGGGTACCGGCAAGACCATGCTGGCAAAGGCTGTGGCGGGCGAATCCAACGTGCCGTTCTTCTCCATCTCCGGCTCGGAGTTCGTGGAGATGTTCGTGGGCATGGGCGCCTCCAAAGTCCGCGATTTGTTCAAGCAGGCCAAGGAAAAAGCCCCCTGCATCGTGTTCATCGACGAGATCGACGCCATTGGCCAGAAGCGCAACAGCGGCCAGCTGGGCGGCAACGACGAGCGTGAGCAGACCCTGAACCAGCTGCTCACCGAGATGGACGGCTTCGAGGGCAACAGCGGCGTCATCATCCTCGCAGCCACCAACCGTCCGGATTCCCTTGACCCGGCTCTGACCCGTCCCGGCCGCTTTGACCGCCGTGTTCCTGTGGAGCTGCCCGACCTCAAGGGCCGCGAAGAGATCTTGAAGGTCCACGCCAAGAAAGTCGCTCTTGCCCCCGGCATCGACTTCAACACCGTAGCCCGGATGGCCTCCGGTGCCTCCGGCGCAGAGCTGGCCAACATCGTCAACGAAGCCGCCCTGCGGGCTGTGCGCGCCGGCCGCAAGTCGGTCACGGAAGCAGACCTTGAGGAGAGCATCGAGGTGGTCATTGCCGGCTATCAGAAGAAGAACTCCATCCTCACCGACAAGGAAAAGTGCATCGTGGCCTACCATGAGATCGGCCACGCACTGGTGGCGGCGCTTCAGAATCACTCCGCACCCGTGCAGAAGATCACCATCATCCCCCGCACCTCGGGCGCACTGGGCTACACCATGCAGGTCGAAGAGGGCAACCACTACCTGATGACCAAGGAAGAGCTGGAAAATAAGATTGCCACCCTCACCGGCGGACGTGCCGCCGAGGAAGTGGTGTTCGGCTCCATCACCACCGGCGCGTCCAACGACATCGAGCAGGCCACCAAGCTTGCCCGCGCCATGCTCACCCGTTACGGCATGAGCAAAGAGTTCGACATGGTGGCCCTGGAGACGGTGAACAACCAGTATCTGGGCGGCGACACCTCGCTGGCCTGCTCGGCCCAGACCCAGCGGGAGATCGACCAGCGGGTCGTGGACTTGGTAAAGGCCCAGCACGAAAAGGCCGTCAAGATCCTCACCGACAACCGCGCAAAGCTCGACGAGCTGGCGAAGTACCTTTATGAAAAGGAGACCATCACCGGCGACGAGTTCATGGCTATCCTTGAGGAAAAAGATTCCAGCGAAAATTAAAGCAGGATCTCTGCAATAATCCAGCCGCCGTATCCGTATTCATTACAGATACGGCGGTTTTCCGATACGCCGTACCGCTGATAAAAGCGTTTGGGATAAACTTCTCCGTCAGCGCACCAGCGCTGACGGAGAGGTTGACTTCCTACATCTACAGGAGGATACTACTATGAGACTGCTGAACAAGAACACTGCCCGCCGCGCCGCCGCTGCTGCCGCGCTGCTGACCATGACCGCCGCCATGAGCGTGGGTGCCTTTGCCGCCGACGCCGAGGACGCGACCGTTGCCGGTTATCTGCCCCCTCAGTCGTCCGAGGTCATGGTTCAGGGTGACATCGCTCTCCACTCTGACGTTCCGGTGGGGGAGGTAGACCCCAACTACGGCGGCTACGCTTCCCCGGTGGAGAACCCCATTCAGGGCAACGTGATGATGATCTCCGGCGAGACTCCCCTGCCCTCTGACACGCCGGTGGAGAAGAGCGAAGCCCGCTACACCGTCAAGGGCCTGCTGGGCAAGCAGGTGCTCTACACCGCCCGTCAGGAAGGCCGCGTGCTGACGCTGGACGCCCCCGATGACAACGCCACCTTCCGCACCACCATCCTCGACATGCAGACCCTGATGAATCAGGGCGTAAGCACGCTGGTGCTCAAGACCGGCAAGACTTCCACCACCCTGAACCTGACTCTGCTGTGCCAGGGCCAGAAGCCCGGCACCCGGGTCACTCTGCGCCACCTCGGCAGCAGCGCTCACCTCACCGTGGGCTTCCGCAGCCGCCGCGACCTCATCGTTGGCCGATAAGCTTTTCCCTCTCTCCTCTTTGTTTTCCATCGATACTTTTCCCTCAGACGCAAAAGACCCCCGCTGCAAACGCAGCGGGGGTCTTCCTGTTTATCTGGTCCCGTCCGAGCTGTTCTCGCTCTGCTCCGATGCATAGAGCACCATCAGGTGGTTTGCAGATGCTTCCAGCTGGCTCTTGGCCTGACGGAGGTCTGCTTCTTCCGTCTCGTTCATCTTCTCGGGCTTATCCTTCCGCAGGCAGCGGCGGAGGTTGGCCACATCGGCTTTGATGCGGTTCTTCTCCTCTTTGTCCAGCTCCTTCTTGCACTTGGAGAGGGCCTCGTCCACCTTGTAAGCCAGCACCTCGGCCTGATTGTGGAGGTCAAGCCGCTCTTTGCGGCGGCTGTCCTCGGCCTCGTAGGCGGCCTCGTAGGCCATGGCGCGCTGGATCTCATTCTCCGAGAGGTTGGTGCTGCCGGTGATGGTGATGTTCTGCTCCCGGCCGGTGCCGAGGTCTTTGGCCGAGACTTTCACGACGCCGTTGACGTCAATATCAAAGGTGACTTCGATCTGGGGCTTGGACGAGAAGCTGGCCCGGATGCCGTTCAGCTTGAACTTGCCGAGGCTCTTATTGTCGCGGGCGAAATGCCGCTCACCCTGCAGGACGTTGATCTCCACACTGGTCTGCATGGGGCGGGCCGTGGTGAATATCTGGCTCTTGCGGGTGGGGATCATGCTGTTGCGGGTGATGAGGGGGGTGGCCACGCCGCCCAGTGTCTCGATGGAGAGGGTCAGCGGGGTGACGTCCATCAGCAGACCGCCCTGCACAGCGGCACCCATGGCCACGCACTCGTCGGGGTTGAGGCTGTGGCTCGGCTCACAGCCCAGCAGCTCCTTCACCTGACGCTCGACGGCAGGCATCCGGGTGCTGCCGCCCACGAGAAGGACTTTGCCCAGCTGCGAAGCCGAGATGCCGGCATCCCGCAGTGCGTTCTGCACCGGGGCCACCGTCCGTGCCAACAGGTCGCCGGTCATCATCTCGAACTGGGGGCGGGAGATGGTCAGATCCAGGTGGTGGGGGCCGTCCTTGCCCACAGCGATGAAGGGCAGATTGAGCTGGGCCGAGAGGGCGCTGGACAGCTCTTTCTTGGCCTTTTCGGCCTCTTCTTTCAGGCGTCCCATGGCGGCGGGGTCGCGGGAGAGGTCGATGCGGTCCGATTTCTTGAACTCTGCCACGGCGTATTCCACGATGCGCTGGTCGAAGTCGTCGCCGCCGAGGCGGGTATCGCCGCCGGTAGCCAGCACCGTGAAGGTGCCGTCTTCGATCTCGATGATGGAGACGTCGAAGGTGCCGCCGCCGAGGTCGTAGACCAGGATCTTCTGGGGCGCTTCGTTGTCAAGGCCGTAGGCCACAGCGGCGGCGGTAGGCTCATTGATGATGCGCAGGACGTTCAGGCCCGCGATGCGGCCCGCATCCTGGGTGGCCTTGCGCTGGCTGTCGTCAAAGTAAGCGGGGACGGTGATGACGGCCTCCGTCACCGGCTCACCCAGGTAGCTCTCGGCGTCGCGGCGTATCTTGGTCAGGATCATGGCGCTGATCTCCTGCGGAGTCAGGTCTCTGCCGTCGATGTGGACGCGGTAGTCGCTGCCCATATGCCGCTTGATGCTGGACACCGTCCGGCCGGAGTTTGTAGCAAGCTGGCGCTTTGCCGCGCCGCCCACCAGACGCTCGCCGTCTTTGGTGAACGCCACCACGCTGGGGGTGGTGCGCTCTCCCTCTGCGTTGGTGATGACGACGGGCTTGCCGCCCTCCACCACTGCCACGCAGCTGTTCGTGGTGCCAAGGTCAATACCGATCACTTTGCTCATTCTGGTCGTCCTCTCTGTTTTTGCGACGCGCATATTTTTCCTTCAATATCATATCGGTTCCGTATGACGATTTCTTAGAGCATTTGTAAAGATTTTGTGTTTCCGCTCATTCTCTCTCGAGCAGCTGGCGGATGACGGCTTCCGTCTCGTCCAGCCAGCTCTGGGCCGTCTCGTCCCCCTCTTCTTTGCGGACGAGGAAGCCCTGCTTCGCCTCAGCCAGCTGAGCCAGCGCCTTTTTGCGGGAGATATACTGGGTCTCATACTGGGCCACCCGCAGGCAGACCTGCGGCATATAGGCGATGTCGGGGGTGGAGGCGCAGAGTTTCTGAGCCTTGCGGTAGGCCCGCAGAGCCGCACCGGCCCCTTTTCCCTGCACCATGGCATCGTCGCCCAGCGCCACCCATGCGGCCACATCGCCGGCGTCGGCGGCTTTTTTCCAGAACTTGCGGGCCTGTGCAGGGCTCTTGCGGCAGCCCCGGCCCTCGTAGAGCATCTCGCCCATCATGGCAAGGCCCTCGGCGCAGCCCTCTTCGGCAGAGAGCTGATAATAGTGCATCGCGTCGTCCCAGCGTTCCTCGGCCATGGCATGGTTGCCGGCCCGCAGCTCCGCTTCGCCCGGCTCATCGGTGTCGTGGCTGGCGTGGAGCAGACCGTTCAAAAGCGAGCAGTCCAGCGTGGCAGAGCTGGTCCACGGGTCGATGACCACGCCGTCGATGCTGTCCGAGTCCAGCGCCATCTGCATGGCGGAAGCCAGAAGTCGTTCCGCCATGGGGCGGCTGGCCGTGCCTTTATCGGCCTCCGCCATCTTCACTGAGGTGAACACCGGCAGATAGCACCGGCCCTTCTGGGTACGCAGGGTCCAGGGCTGCAGGTCTTTCGCTTTCTCCGCCGGGACAGGATGCTCCGCCCACGGAGCCGCCCCGTCCGGCTGGTCGGACGCAACTTCCAGCGGCACCAGGACCTTAGTGTCCAGCTCGAGGGCATAGTTGATGGCGTTCATCAGCGCCCAGAAACTCTCCTCGTTCTGGCCCTTATAGAGCGCTGCCACAGCCCGCTCTATCGCCGGACAGCCCGTACCCAGCGGCCCGTATTCCGGCAGCTTTTTTCGGTCTGCCGCGCCCACCGGGCGCAGCCGCAGCCGTGCCGCACCATCTTTTGCCATTGCATCCACCATTCTTTCCGTTGAGATTCCTTTCCAGTATAGCAGGATTTTCCGGTTTTCTCAATCTCCGGAGCCGAAATCTACTTCCAGAGCCGGTTTTCTTCGGCAAAAACATAGCATTCCTGTTGGGAGTGCGCTATAATAAGGAGCGTCTCGACTAAATGTATTAAAGAAATTAAAGAAAGGGAGTATCGAGCCTTGAACAAAATGCTTCGCTATCTCAGCGACTACAAGCGCGAGAGCGTGCTTGCACCGCTTTTCAAGATGCTGGAAGCTACGTTTGACCTGTTCGTGCCGCTTGTGATGGCCGACATCGTCAACGTGGGTATCGCGGCCCACGATTTCCACTACATCCTCGTGCGGTGCGGCATCCTGCTGCTTCTGGCCATCGTCGGCCTCACGTGCAGCCTGACGGCCCAATACTTCTCGGCCAAAGCCGCCGTGGGTTATTCCACCGGCCTGCGTCATGCGCTGTTTGAGCACATCCAGACGCTGAGCTTTTCCGAGATGGACACCATGGGCACCAGCACCCTCATCACCCGGATGACCAGCGACGTCAATCAGGTGCAGAGCGGATTGAACCTCTTCCTCCGTCTGTTCCTGCGCAGCCCCTTCGTGGTGATTGGCGCCATGATCATGGCCTTTACAGTCAACTTCCGCGCCGCCCTCATCTTCGTGGTGGCTATCCCGCTGCTGAGCGTCGTGGTCTTCGGCGTCATGGTCATCACCCGGCCGCTTTATAAGTCGGTGCAGACCCGCCTCGACCGGGTTCTGGGCCTCACCCGCGAAAACCTGACCGGCGTGCGCGTCGTCCGCGCCTTCGACAAGGAAAAGAGCGAGGTGGACCGCTTCGAGGACGCCAATGAGCTGCTGACCAAAATGCAGCTCCACGTGGGTCACATCTCCGCCCTGATGAACCCGCTAACCTACGTTATCATCAACCTTGCCATCGTGGCGCTGCTGTATGTAGGCAGCATCGAGATAAACATCGGCGGCATGGCCTCCGGCGACGTCATCGCGCTGGTCAACTACATGAACCAGATCCTGGTCGAGCTGGTCAAGCTGGCCAACCTCATCGTTCAGGTGAGCAAGGCTCTGGCCTGTGCAGGCCGTGTGCAGGCGGTTCTGGACACCAAGCCCGGCATGGAGTTCCCGGCCCAGCTCACCGGCAATGTTCCGGCGGAAAAGGCCGGCGACGCCGTCCGTTTCGACCATGTGAGCCTGACCTACAAGGGCGCAGGCGCACCCAGCCTCTCCGACATCAGCTTCACTGCCAGGCGCGGCCAGACCATCGGCGTCATCGGCGGCACCGGCAGCGGCAAATCCAGCCTCATCAGCCTCATCCCCCGCTTCTACGACGCCACTGAGGGCAGTGTGGAGATCATGGGCCGACCGGTCCGGCAGTACCCCCGCGCCGACCTGCGCGGCAAGGTGGCTGTGGTCATGCAGAAGGCCCAGCTCTTCGGCGGCACCATCCGCTCCAACCTGCTCTGGGGCAGCCAGAATGCCTCCGACGCCGACCTCTGGGCTGCGCTGGAAACGGCACAGGCTGCGGAGTTCGTGAAAGCCAAGCCCCTCGGCCTCGACGAGCCGGTGGAGCAGGGCGGACGCAACCTCTCCGGCGGTCAGAAACAGCGTCTGACCATCGCCCGCGCCCTCGTGGGCAAGCCGGACATCCTCATCCTCGACGACAGCGCCAGCGCACTGGACTACACCACCGACGCGGCCCTGCGCAAGGCTCTGGCCGCTCTGCCGGGCGATCTGACCGTCTTCATCGTCAGCCAGCGCGCCGCCAGCCTGCAGCACGCCGACCAGATCATCGTGCTGGACGATGGCCGCATGGTGGGCCTTGGCCGTCACGCCGAGCTGCTGGAAAGCTGCCCGGTCTACAAGGAGATTTATGAGAGCCAGTTCAAGAAAGGGGATGCGCAGAAATGAGTGCAAAAGCAAAAAGCAAGCTGACCCCTGAACAGCAGAAGGCCACCATGACCCGAGTGCTGCAGAAGATCAAGCCCTACGGCTTCTTCGTGGTGTGCAGCCTCATCGTGGCCGCTGTGAGCGTGGCGGCCCAGCTGTATATCCCCATCCTCTGCGGCAATGCCATCGACATGATGCTGGGCAAAGGTGCCGTGGACTTCGCGGGCGTACTGCGCATCATCTACGAGATCATCGTGGTGGCTGTTGTCGCCGCCTTTGCGCAGTGGCTGCTGAGCGTCTGCAACAACCGCATCACCTTCGCAGTCAGCCGTGACCTGCGCAACGCCGCCATGCGGAAGATCCAGACCCTTCCCCTCTCTTACCTCGACAGCCATCCTTCCGGCGACATCGTGAGCCGGATGGTGGCCGATGTGGATACCTTCGCGGACGGCCTGCTGATGGGCTTCACCCAGCTGTTCTCGGGTGTGCTGACCATCCTCGGCACCCTGCTCTTCATGCTGCAGCAGAATGTCCCCATCACGCTGGTGGTGGTCTGCATCACCCCCCTGAGCCTCGTTGTCGCCAGCTTCCTCGCAAAGCGCAGCTACAAGTATTTCCAGGGCCAGAGCACCGTGCGCGGCGAGCAGACTGCCCTTGTCAACGAGATGATAGAGGGTCAGAAGGTCGTGCAGGCCTTCGGCCACGAGGCCCAGAGCCTCGAGGCTTTTGACGAGGTGAATGGCCGACTGCAGAACGTGAGCCTGAAGGCCATCTTCTTCTCCAGCATGACCAACCCCGCCACCCGCTTCGTCAACAACATCGTCTACGCAGGCGTCGGCCTCGTGGGCGCGATCTATGCCGTAGCCGGAGGCATCACCATCGGCCAGCTGAGCATCTTCCTGAACTACGCCAACCAGTACACCAAGCCCTTCAACGAAATTTCCGGCGTCGTGACCGAGCTGCAGAACGCTCTGGCCTGCGCAGCCCGCGTGTTCGAGCTGCTGGACGCTGAAGACCAGACCTCCGAAGCGGAGAACGCCGCAAAGCTCGTGCCGGACGGCCACGTCCAGATCGAGGACGTCTCCTTCCGCTATCTGCCCGACCGCCCGCTCATCGAGGGCCTGTCTCTGGACGTCAAGCCCGGCCAGCGCATCGCCATCGTCGGCCCCACCGGCTGCGGCAAGACCACCCTCATCAACCTGCTCATGCGGTTCTATGATGTCAACGGCGGCTCCATCAAAGTCTCCGGCACCGACATCCGGGACGTGACCCGCGCCTCCCTGCGCGGCAGCTACGGCATGGTGCTGCAGGACACCTGGCTCCGGGCCGGCACCGTGCGGGAGAACATCGCCTACGGCAAGCCGGACGCCTCCCTCGACGAGGTGGTGGCAGCGGCCAAGGCAGCCCATGCCGACAGCTTCATCCGCCGCCTGCCCGAGGGCTACGACACCGTCATCGCCGAGGACGGCGGCAACATCAGCCAGGGCCAGAAGCAGCTGCTCTGCATCGCCCGCGTGATGCTCTGTCTGCCCCCGATGCTGATCCTGGACGAGGCCACCTCCTCCATCGACACCCGCACCGAGGTGCGTATCCAGGCAGCCTTTGCCCGGATGATGCAGGGCCGCACCAGCTTCATCGTGGCACACCGCCTTTCCACCATCCGGGAGGCCGACGTCATCCTCGTGATGAAGGACGGCCACATCGTGGAGCAGGGCGACCACGATACCCTGCTGGCGCAGGGCGGCTTCTACGCCAAGCTCTACAACAGCCAGTTCGAGGGCGTGGAGACTTAACGCTTCAACTGATAGCAATTCAACTTTTCAACGCGGCAGCGGTGGATTGCATATCGCAAAGATGCCGTTTGAATGCTGCACGAATTTCTTGACTTGCGATAAAATTTGCGATAAACGATTTTGGGAAGGAATATAATCGTGTCGAAAGATGAATATTTGATTACAGATCCACCCCTTAAAGCGCTGACTGTTTTTGCGATGCCGATGATCCTTGGCAGCTTTTTTCAACAAGTATACAATATGGCCGATTCCATAATAGTTGGTCAATTTGTTGGCTCCTCGGCACTTGCGGCTGTTGGTGCTTGTGCTGCACTGACCAATGTTTTTATTTGTGTGGCGCTTGGTGCTGGTGTGGGCGCAGGTGTGCTTGTAAGCCGCTGTTTTGGTGCAAAAAATTATGGTAGAATGAAAACCATTGTGTCAACGTCCCTGATCAGCTTTTTGATCTTAAGCGCTGTCCTTGGTGTCTTTGGCTTTTGCTTTTCCCATTTCATGATGAGCGGATTACAGACCCCTGCCGATATATTGGAAGAAGCAGTATTGTATCTGCGTGTCTACTTTGTGGGTTTCCCGTTTCTATTCATGTACAACATTCTTTCCACCATGTTCACTTCCATCGGTGAATCCAAAATTCCGTTGGGACTGCTGATATTCTCATCTATCCTGAATATTTTTATGGATCTCTGGATGGTGGCCGGTCTTGGTCTGGGGGTGTTTGGTGCAGCCCTTGCGACCTTGATCGCACAAGGAATTTCTGCCGTGTTTTCGTTTTTGATCTTTCTGTCTCGGATGCGGCAGTACAAGAGCTCCTTTCGCAGGTTCGACCGGCAGGAGCTGTATTCCATGCTTCGCATTGCGGTACCATCGGTTTTGCAGCAGTCCACAGTGTCTATCGGTATGATGATCGTGCAGGCAGTGGTAAATCCCTTCGGCACACAGGCACTTGCCGGGTATGCGGCAACGATGCGGGTAGAAAATGTTTTTTCGCTGATCTTCGTATCCATCGGCAATGCAGTTTCGCCGTTTGTATCCCAGAATCTTGGCGCAAAGAAAATTGAGCGCATCAAAAAAGGTTATCATGCTGCACTGGTGTTGGATCTATGCTTTGCAGTTCTTGCTTTCGTGGTCATTGAAACACTGCACACACAGATCTCCTCGTTGTTCCTGGGAAAAGACGGAACCGCGTTGGCCTATCAGGTGTCCGGTGATTATATGAGATGGCTTGGTTACTTTTTCATCTTCATGGGCATCAAGATGGCAACGGATGGCGTTCTTCGCGGACTTGGAATCATGCGGCCGTTTCTTATTGCAAATATGGTAAACCTTGCGATCCGCTTGTCTGTTGCTTTGATTTGTGCACCGCGTTTTGGCATTGCTTTTGTTTGGCTTGCAGTCCCGGCAGGTTGGCTTGCAAACTTCCTTATTTCCTATGCGGCGCTCAGAAGATCACCGTTTCTGTTGTAGTTGGTCCATTGCAGTTTCAGCTTACAACAAAAAATGAGATAGGCCACCCCTTTCGGGGAAGTCTATCTCATTTTTTTCGTTGGGGCTATTTTGCAACAGCCCCATTTTTGTTTGCTCTGTTTTATTTTTTGCGGGTCGGCAATAGTTTCTTTTTTCACCTGTTTTCGGCTTTCAGCACCGTTGCCTCAGCAGGCGGCGGCGTGAGGGTGGAGTGGGCCAGAATAAAGGCAGCGGCGCGGCTGGATGCGATGCGCTGGGCGGCGCGGCGGCGGTCGTTGGAAGCGAAGGTGTGCTCCCCGTCCCGCTTTGCGTCCCAGTGGGCGAGCTCGTCATCCACCTCGGCTTCCGTCGGCCAGAGCTCTTCTTTCTGCGCCACCAGCAGCAGACCCATCCGGCTGCGCAGTTTGCGCTCGGCCTCGGCGTGGAGCCAGGCTCGGAATTCTTCCACGGTCTGGCCCTGAACCTTTAAGTACTGGTCGAAATTGACGCCGTTGGCCTGCATCCGCAGATTGAACTGGCGCTGCTCGGCAAAGTAGTTGCCGGCCACCAGCTGCTTGGGCAGCGGGCCGGTGACGTGTGTACCCAGCTGGGCGATGAGGGCCTGTTCGGCCACGGCGCGGGCCTGCTGGCAGCGCTGGGCATAGATGTCCTGCGTCACCCTGGCGCGGAGGGCGCGCTTGCCCTCGGCGTCGGCGGCGCGGTCTTCGTCACCGTGGCGGCGGTTTATTTCAAGCTCGATGGTCAGCTCCCGGATGGGCCGGGGCTGGATGGGCTGGGTAAAGCCGGTGTACTCTCCCAGTTCCAGCGGCGGCAGGCAGAAGAACTGCACCCCCGCCCGGAAGCCCTCGGCCCGGTTGACCGCCAGAAGCTCAAAATCCGGGTCGGTGACGGGCTGCAGATCGTTTTCTTTCATCAGCTGGGCGAACAGGGGCGAGAAACCCTCCAGAATCGCCCGATTGACCGCCGCCGTCAGCAGGTCATCCTCGTCCTGCGGGGCGTCCGGGGCCGCCTTTTCGGCCTGCACCGCCGCTTCCAGCTCTTCTGCCGATGCAGAAAAGACCACCCGGCAGTCACCAGGTTCGGCCATGCCAAAATGCTCGAGTTTCATCTTCAGTTCCCCCCTCTCAGCGGACGATGCCGGCCATCAGCACCAGCAGCACGATGCCCAGCACGACGTACAGCACCTCGGCACCCAGGACGGACTTGTCGCCCTCGACATACATCTCGGCGGGGTCGTCGGGGTTATAATAAAGAGTAACGACAGCTCCCTGTGCAAGCTCTCTGCCCTTGGCAGACTTGGGGTAATGGAGGCGGTGGGTGCCGCCAGCAGTGGTGAACTCCAACAGGTAGGCTTCGCCGTCCCGGCTCCGGACGGTGCCTGCCACAGCGGCCTCGACCTTTTCGCCCCTGGTCATGAGCTTGCGGCGTCTCGACCAGCTCCGCCATGCCATGTAGAACATGATGCCTGCACCGATGAGAAAGATAATGATGTTGAACATTCGCAGTTTCCCTCTTCCGTAAATAGTCCCGCCGGGCCGCTGCCCCGCAGGGGTAATATTTATTGTATCATACTCCGCCGGATTTTTCGCCCCATTCGGCCTATACGGAATGCAACAATTTTCGCAAAAAAATTTGTCGTACTATTTTTGCAGAAAATGCTTGACTTTCTTTGCACCTGTGGTATAATAAACATCGTTCCGAGCCGAACGGCAGCGAACAAAACAGAATATGCGGATATGGCGGAATTGGCAGACGCGTTAGATTCAGGTTCTAATCGGGGCAACTCGGTGGAGGTTCAAGTCCTCTTATCCGCACCAAACCATGAAAATCCGAACCTTTTCTCGATAGGAGAAGGGTTCGGATTTTTTGTTTTCTTTGGAAATGAGAATGCTGCGGTTGCGCAGCAATGAAAGCCCCAGTGGTGCTTTTAAGCAGCGGAGCGGTCTTGCGCAGCAAGATGGAGGGGCGTTGCCCCGACAAGCTCCCGGCTCTTCCCTGACGGCTGTGTGTCTGAAACCTTATCAGAAAAACCGTATCACGAAGGTCACAACTGCAAGAGTGCCGTAAGGCGGAAAGGACACAAACATGAAGTACGATGAAAGAACCTGCAAATTCAACATGGACACCGGCTGCGTGGAGCTGCTGCTTCGGGATGGGAGAATGATCTCCATTGACTGCACTGGGGTCGAGGATGAATTGGACGTGACCATGGCGCAGAGGTCAGAACTGGATTATCTCATCTACAATGACCCGCTGGGCTATGCAGACTTGATTCTGAACGGCGAACCAGAGGAGTATCTGAAGAATGTGGCGGGAAGTCACGGATTAGAAGATTAAGCATAAAAGGGTATGCGGCTATAAACCGCATACCCTTTTACACTTTATCGCTTCCAGACCGCTGCGGCATTGGAATGTGACATCAGTTCTTCGACCGGGATTCCGGCTGGGCAGATGTCCTGACACGCAAGAGATTTTCCGCAGCCTTCAAAATAAAGCTGACGATACGCATTTGCGAGTTCTGTCCGATGGGCAATATCCTGTTCTTCGTTCAGAATACGGTAAGCGTTGACGGGCAGAACAGCTCCGGCAAATTCGCTGTTCGGGTCAAAGTTCGGGCAGACCTCCAGACAGCAGCCGCAGAGCAGACACTTAGCAGATTGATACCGCTGGCTGTGCGTATAGCTGGTCTGGAACGCATCTCCTTCCAGCCACAGCTTTGTCCGTTTCAGTGCTTCAAAGATCACGGAACGGTCTACGACCAGATCTTTCACCAGCGGGAATTTGCTCAAAGGCTCCAAAGTAACAACGCTTCCCTTGCAGTCACGCAGAAAAACGGAACAGGCAAGACGAGGCAGACCGTTGATCCGCATGGCACAGGCACCGCACTTGCGTATCATGCAGCCGCATTCCCACGCAATGGGGGAAACGACCGTTCCGTTCTTTTCACACAGAGGGCTGCGGTGATTCAGCTCGTTCAACACCGAAGCAATCGAGGTGTCCGCACTTCCCTCAAAGGTAAACTCCTGCCAGCAGGGAGAAGCCTGCGGGTTTTCCTGCCGTTTGATTCGGATGGTGTAGTTCATAAATCATACCGCCTTTCCGGGATGGATTTAAAGCTGATGGCGATATGCTGCCCGTTCCAGTGTGCCACGGTAGTTTTGCAGTAAACGGCATCATTGCGTTGTGGATAATCTGCCCGCCAGTGCGCGCCCCGGCTTTCTTTTCGGGCAAGGGCGCTTTCCAGCATGGCACGACCCAGAAGCGGAAGTGTGCCGGACAACTTGCGGATTTCCTGAACGCCCGTTTCCAATGTCTGCGTATCCCGCACGACACCGAGTGCGTTCAACAGAATACGATTCATCTGCATTTGAGCGTCCGGGGAAAGTTCGGGCAGAAGGGATTCTTCGGCACAGGGCATATTGGGGGAACTGACTGTTTCCCGGCAGGCAGTTTCCGCAGCGATCTGTCCTCCATAGATCGCACCCAGAAGAGAATTTCCACCCAGACGGTTTGCGCCATGGTACTGAGCGCAGCATTCACCGGCAGCGTACAGATTCCGCATCGAAGTGCGGTGCCGCTCGTCCACCTGAATGCCTCCCATAAAGTAGTGGATACCCGGCAAAATCGGAATGGGTTCTTTGCGAATATCTTTGTGCAGATAGGTCTGACAATCATCCACCAGTCCGGCAAGTTTATGCTCCATGACTTCTTTAGGAAGCTCTGTCATATCAAGGAACACCTCATAGTCACGGCTGACCGTCCAGACTTCCCGCGCGGTGATGTCACGCGGCATCAGGTTGCCGAGTTCCGGATATTTTTCTTCCATGAAATACCACGGCTTCCCGTTCCGTAATGCAAACAGCCGCCCGCCCTCACCACGGGCGGCCTCACTCAGAAGCATCCGTTTTTCGCCCAGTTCGACCGTGGTAGGGTGGTACTGGATCATTTCAAGATTTGCCATCGGAACGCCCAGACGGAACAGTTCTGCGGTGACTTCTCCGGTATTGGCAAGAGAGCCGGTCGTATCACCGAATAAGCCATGCAGCCCGCCTGTGGCAATCAGGACGGCATCGCATACAAACCGCAGCAGTTCGCCAGTATAGGTGTCCTGCACTGTGCAGCCACCGCAGATGTTCCCGGAAAGCAGCAGGGTGCGGAACTTATGGTGTGGAAAGCGTTCGACCGTTCCTGCGCTTTCTTCCCGGCGCACAGCATCGATCAGAGCGGTCATTAGCTGCTTTCCCGTATCGCTTTGTGCAAAGGCCGTCCGCTTTTTCTTCTGTCCGCCAAAATTCCGCAGGTCGAGTTCATCGTCATCTGTCACGTTGAATTGTACTCCCAGATGGTGCAGGCTGCGCACCAGTTCGGACGCAGCCTGCGTCATCCCCCAGACTGCATTCGGGTCAGCAAGTCCGCAGGCAGCGGTCAGGGTATCTGTATAATGCTGCTCCGGGCTATCCTCCTCTCCCTTGGTATTCAAGGCTGCATTGATTCCGCCCTCTGCCATAACAGACTGCGCCCGCTCGGAGGCAAGGGAGGACACCAGCTTTACCGTCCAGCCGTTTTTCACAGCAGTCAAAGCAGCGGAAAGCCCTGCCAGCCCTGCACCCACGATCACCAAAGTGTGTTTCATACATTGTTCCACCCGATATAATATAGAATGATCGAACCGGCAGCAAACAGCACCAGTATAGAAAGAATCAGATAGAGGTCGCCGCGCTGCTCCTTATCCCGGACGATGCCCAGCGATACCAGAAGGGGTCGGAGATTGAGCAGAAGATGCACAAATACCGAAGCAACCAGTAAAAGCTGCGTCAGCAGCCGGACCGTTGTGAACGGAAACAGAATGTATACGCCGTCCTGCACTCTGCCGAACACGCCAATATGGAAAAAGAGCATGAGCAAAATAGCAAGCCCACTGGTGCGCCTTGCCCAGAACAGAGCATTCTGCTTTCCGTAGAGTTTTCCGCCGGACCGGGAAGCCCGGAATGTCTGTGCGGTCAGCAAAAGCCCAAGGACGGTGTGCGCCGCCAGAATGCCAACGCCGATCCATGCCAGAAACTTTCCTGCCCCGGAACTGATGCCCAGCAACATAAAACTGCCCATCAGCCCATGAAGCAGACAGATGAAAAGTAGCAGAACGGAGAGAATGGTGTTCAGTTTTCGCATGAGGGGTCCTCCATTTCTTCTGCGGAGAGCAGAAGGATGTCTGCATCCGGCAATGCTGTTGCATCAAGCGTATTTTCCGAAACCAGCAGCAGTTGATACCGCCCATTGATTGCACGGGAACGCAGCATGGTTTCGCTGTACTGCTTCAACGTGACATCTGCTCCGGCAGCAGTCAGGCGTTCACAAAGAGCCGTTGCATAGCGAAGCAAGGGATAGTCTGTTTCGCAGACCGAAAGCGTCATGTGCGGCAGTCCGGCATCGGAAAGGACTTCTGTCTCACCGGAAACAAATGCTTTCAGATCATTCCGGAAATCCGCATCGGAAAACGGTTCCAGCGCAGGGTTGATGCAGAACAGATAGTTGCCCTCCAGCGGTGCGGCCATCTGTGCGGCACGTTTCGCTTTCGGGGTCGCACCGGTCAGCCCATCCAGAATAGAGGGCGGCGAGTGCATAAATACGCCAAACACGGCAAGAAATCCCAATGTCAGAACCAGAGTGATGAATTTTCCTTTCACAGGCAGACCTCTTTTATTTATTGCATGGTTGTTCAAATGAAAAATCTTCTGCGCAAAATACGGCAGTTGAGTAAACGCTCAACTATATTGTATGCGAAATAAGGAGGCTGTCAAGGTCTGTTAGACGACAAATCGCAGGAAGCAGATGCTAACTTTTCCTCTTGACAACGGAGGAAGAGCAGATATAATATGATTGAACGGTTGTTCAACTACAAAACAAGGAGAACGTCTGATGTCAAATTCTTTATACACCTGTAATTGCGATGTGATCCATGAGGACATCGTGAACGATGTAAAAGGCAAAATGCAGCCGAAAGACGACTACATCCAGCTTGCATCGCTTTTCAAGCTATTCGGAGATGGCACAAGAGTGCAGATCCTTCATGCTCTGGAACAGAGCGAGATGTGTGTATGCGACCTTGCGGTTCTGCTGGGCGTCACCAAATCGGCGATCTCTCACCAGCTGAAAGCACTCCGGCTTGCCGGACTGGTCAAATTCCGCAGAGAGGCCCAGATCGTGTATTATTCGCTGGCGGATGATCATGTAAAGGAGATCATCGACAAGGGATTTGAGCATTTAAGAGGATGATCGCGCAAGCGATTATCTTTTTGTCTTTTAAGTTGAGCGATTGAACAATTAAGAAAACGTAGTGGAGTTCAAAATGAAAAGAGTATTCATCCTGAAAGGTCTGGATTGCCCGAATTGTTCCGCCAAGATAGAAAAAGAGGTCGGAGCATTGCCGGGAGTGGAATCCTCGGTTGTGAATTTAATGCAGCAGACACTGACCGTTCAGTCAGAAAAGTCTGCGGATGCAACACTGGCGGAACAGGTCGAAACGATTGTTCACAGCCATGAACCGGATGTTGAGGTGTCGGAAAAGACCGAACCTGCGGTGACGAAGGTCTATCTCCTGAAAGGTCTGGATTGTCCGAACTGCTCAGCAAAAATCGAGAAAGAAGTCGGTGAGCTGGGTGGCGTGGCTTCTTCGACCGTGAATCTGATGAACCAGACATTGACTGTTCAGGCAGGAACATCGGTGGCTACCTCCCTGCTGGACACCGTTACCACGATCGTCCACAGCCACGAGCCAGATGTTGAAGTGTCGGAAAAGACCGAACCTGCGGTGACGAAAGTCTATCTCCTGAAAGGTCTGGACTGCCCGAACTGCTCAGCAAAGATCGAGAAAGAAGTCGGTGAGCTGGATGGCGTGACTTCTTCGACCGTGAATCTGATGAACCAGACGCTGACTGTTCAGGCTGGAACATCGGTAGCTGCTTCCTTGCTGGATACCGTTACCACGATCGTACACAGCCATGAGCCGGATGTTGAAGTGTCGGAAAAGCAGCTGGAAGCGACTGCACCTGTCAAAAAGGATGAAAAAGCGGCGGTCTATAACGATGAGGATAAGAAGCGCACGATACGGCTTGCCGTGGGTGCTGTGGTCTATGCAATCGGTATGGCATTGACCGTATTCGCAAAGCTGCCGACTCTGGCGGAACTGGCGTTTCTGATTGTGGCGTATGTGATTCTTGGCTGGGATGTCGTATGGCAGGCAGTGAAAAATATCACCAGAGGACAGGTGTTTGACGAGCATTTCCTGATGAGTGTTTCCACGATCGGCGCATTTGCCATCGGGGAATACCCGGAAGCTGTTGCAGTTATGCTGTTCTATCAGGTCGGAGAGTTCTTCCAGTCGCTGGCGGTAAAGCGTTCCAGAAAGTCCATCTCTGACCTTATGGACATCTGTCCGGATTCGGCGACCGTTAAGCGGAATGGCGTATTGCAGGTCGTTTCTCCGGAAAGCGTTGCGGTGGGCGAGATCATCGTGGTAAAACCCGGTGAAAAAATCCCGCTGGATGGCATCGTTGTGGATGGCGAATCCATGCTGGACACCAAGGCACTGACCGGCGAATCTGTGCCGAGAAGCATCCGCAAAGGCGATGAAGCCCTGTCCGGCTGCATCAACCAGAGCGGTTTGCTGACGCTGAAAGTCACAAAGAGCTTCGGGGAATCCACGGTATCGAAGATCACTGACCTTGTGGAGAATGCTTCTGCAAGAAAAGCTCCCACCGAGAACTTCATCACGACCTTTGCACGATACTATACGCCGGTCGTTGTTGGAATGGCGGCTGTGTTGGCGATCATTCCGCCGCTCGTCCTTGGCGGCGGCTGGTCTGAGTGGTTGCGCAGAGGTTTTGTGTTCCTGATCGTTTCCTGCCCGTGTGCATTGGTCATTTCTATTCCCCTGACCTTCTTCGGCGGTATTGGTGCCGCATCCAAGCGCGGTGTGCTGGTAAAGGGCAGCAACTATCTGGAAGCACTGAACAAAGTGAGCGTGGTGGTCTTTGATAAGACCGGCACCTTAACAAAGGGTGTTTTTGAGGTCGCAAATATCATTCCGGCAGCCGGATACCAGAAAGAGCAGGTATTGGAGTATGCTGCACAGGCAGAGAGTTATTCCAACCACCCGATTGCAAAGTCGATTCTTGCAGCTTATGGAAAGTCGATCGACCAGAAGCAGTTCTCTGGCTTTGAGGAAATCTCTGGACATGGCATCAGTGTTATGGTGCAGGGAAAGAAGGTGCTGGCTGGCAATAGTAAGCTGATGGAATCTGAAAAGATTGCCTATTCTGCTTGCGATGCAGCCGGAACAAAGGTCTATGTAGCAGCGGATGGCAGCTATGTAGGCTGTATCCTGATTGCAGATGAGGTGAAACCGGACGGCAACCGCGCAATCGCAGAGCTGAAAAAAATCGGCGTGGAAAAAACTGTTATGCTCACCGGCGATGATGAGCGAATCGGCAAGTCGGTGGCAGACGAACTTGGTCTGGATGCGTATTATGCACAGCTCTTGCCCGACCAGAAGGTCGAAAAGCTGGAAATGCTGGATAAGCAGAAACGGCAGGGCAGCAAGCTCGCCTTTGTGGGCGATGGCATCAACGATGCCCCCGTCCTTGCCCGTGCAGATGTCGGCATAGCCATGGGCGGACTGGGTTCGGATGCCGCGATCGAAGCTGCGGATGTTGTCCTGATGACAGATGAACCGTCGAAACTTGTGGAAGCCATTGATGTTGCAAAGGCCACGAAGCGAATCGTGATGCAGAACATCGTGATTGCTCTTGGAATCAAGAGCGTGTTCCTTGTTCTGGGCGCACTCGGCATGGCCGGTATGTGGGAAGCCGTGTTCGGTGATGTGGGTGTCACGATCATCGCTGTTCTGAACGCAATGCGGATTCTGAAGAAATAAGCACAAACAAAAACAGGGTGCGCCCACCAGCAGAGTTCCCATAAAACAGTATTTGCAAAAGTTCCCTAA
>OGQG01000993.1_pt1 | contig 24324 bp, 18 predicted proteins | sample 1553201 | NCBI WGS metagenome assembly OGQG01 (sample SAMEA2579925, study PRJEB22360) | human gut metagenome | biome: human gut; feature: human-associated habitat; material: faeces | place: Denmark | collected 2008/2010
CCCCTTTCCGACCCCCTCCCCCGGCTGCTTCTTCTGCCGCCGCCTCTGCCGCCCCGGCAAGCTCCGCGGCCGCTGACAGCGACCTGGCTTATATCCGGTCCAACGGCAAGATGGTCATCGGCTACACCGTCTATGAGCCGATGAACTACACCGACGCAGACGGCAGCTTCACCGGTTTCGATACCGAGCTGGCTACTGCCGTCTGCGAGAAGCTGGGCGTCGAGCCGGAGTTCGTGGAGATCAACTGGGACACCAAGGAGACCGAGCTGGCTGCAAAGAGCATCGACTGCATCTGGAACGGCCTGACCCTGACCGATGACCGGGAGGAGAACATGGCCTGCACCAAGCCCTACGTCAAGAACGCCCAGGTCGTGGTGGTGAAGGACGGCACCGATTATACCTCCACCGCCGACCTCATCGGCAAGACCGTGGTGGCCGAGGCTGGCTCTGCCGGTGAGACCACCATCACCGAGAACGCCGACCTGTCTCAGGCTGATTTCATCTCCAAGGCTGTTCAGACCGACTGCCTGATGGAAGTCGCCGCCGGCACTGCTGACGCCGCCATCCTCGACCTGACTCTGGCTTCTGCCATGATCGGCGAGGGTACCGATTACGCAAACCTCAAGATGGTGGATGAGCTGAACGTCGAGGAGTACGGCGTGGCCTTCCGCAAGGGCAGCGACGTGGCCGAGGCTGTGGACAATGCATTCGACGAGCTGAAGGCTGACGGCACCATGCAGGCTCTGGCCGACAAGTACGGCCTGACTCTGGCTGAGTAACTTACATTATAATATAAACGGATAGGTGTAGTGATTCTGTGACTGTGATTTTGGAGCGTCTGACCGGCGCATTCGCGCTCAACTGTGAGCTGTTCTTTCTGACCTTGCTGTTTTCGCTGCCGCTGGGCCTTGTGGTGGCCTTTGGCTCCATGAGCCGGTGCGCACCGCTGCGGGGCGTCGTCAAGACCTTCGTGTGGGTCATTCGCGGTACGCCGCTGATGCTCCAGATCATCGTCATCTACCTTGGCCCCGGCCTGCTGGGCATGACGAACCCCTGGCCCTCCGGCTCTTCGGGCCGTCTGGTGGCGGCGGTGGTGGCTTTCGCCATCAACTACGCCTGCTACTTCTCTGAGATCTACCGCGGCGGCATCGAGGATGTGCCGAAAGGCCAGACCGAGGCCGGTCAGGTGCTGGGCATGACCAGGAGCCAGATCTTTTTCAAGGTCACGCTCCTGCAGGTCGTCAAGCGCATCCTGCCCCCGATGGGCAACGAGGTCATCACGCTGGTGAAGGATACCTCGCTGGCGAACGTCATCGCCAACAAGGAGATCATCATGATGGCAAAGGAGTACAGCGCCAAGGGCCTCATCTGGCCGCTGTTCTCCACCGCGATCTTCTTCCTCGTCTTTGTCGGCGCACTCACCCTGCTGCTGGACTGGGCCGAGAAAAAGATGGACTATTTCCGCTGCTAAGGAGGATACTGAATTATGGCATTACTCGAAGCCTCTGGCATCGGGAAGAATTTCGGCGAGACGAAAGTTCTCAGGGACATCTCGCTCACACTGGAACAGGGCGAGGCGCTGGCGATCATCGGCTCGTCCGGCTCGGGCAAGACGACGCTGCTGCGCTGCCTGAACTTCCTTGAGCGTCCCGACACCGGCGTCATCAAAGTGAACGGCGAGACCATGTGGGACGCCGCCGACCCCGCCACCCAGCGGGAGAGCGAGGTGCGGAAAAAGCGCCTCCACTTCGGCCTCGTGTTCCAGAACTTCAACCTCTTCCCCCAGTACACCGCGCTGGAAAACGTGATGCTGGCGGGGGAGCTTCTGGCAAAAGAGCAGCCCGACTACAAGGCCAACAAAAAGGCCATCCACGTCCAGCTGGAAGCACAGGCCCGTGACCTGCTGGCCCAGATGGGCCTGTCGGAGCGGGCAGGCCACTACCCCCACCAGCTCTCCGGCGGTCAGCAGCAGCGGGTGGCCATCGCCCGCGCGCTGGCGCTCCACCCGGACATCCTCTGCTTCGATGAGCCCACCAGCGCCCTTGACCCGGAGCTGACCGGCGAAGTCCTCCGTGTCCTGCGGGACCTCGCCGACCGCAAGACCACCATGATCATCGTCACCCATGAGATGCACTTCGCCCGGGACGTGGCCGACCGCATCCTGTTCATGGACGGCGGCGTCGTGGTGGAGGAAGGCCCGGCCCGCCAGCTCATCGACCACCCCCAGGAGGAGCGCACCAAGCAGTTTTTGGCGCACTACTCTGAATAAGACAGGCTATGGCCCTCCCCGCTCGGGAGGGCTTTTTTGCGCCACTCACGCCGAAAACACCACGATTCGCGCAGATTTTATTTACATTCTCTGAATTTTTTGGTAAGCTTGTGTCAGAAAAGGCTGATTCTTCAAAAGACGAACAGACCAAAGGAGGACAGACTATGAGACTGAAAAGCGCACTCCGGCGGGGCGTGGCCGCCGCCGTCATCGCGGGCATCGTGGTGAGTTCCGGCATCCCGGCCTATGCGGCCCCGTGGAACATCGCCGACGGCGACATCACCGTGAAAGCGGGCGACACCGAAGGGACGAACTGGGTCTCACAGGGGGAGAAGGAGGATGTGAAGGACACCGACACCGTCATTACCGGCGAGTCGGATAAGAACACCGTCACCATCGACACCTCCAAGGGCGACGTGGACGTCACCTTCGACGACCTGAAGATCGACGTCAGCGGCAAGACCGAGGTGGATGGCAGCGGTGACGGCTCTACCCGGGAGAGCAATGCCGCCGTCACCGTGCAGGGCGGCGGCGATGCCACCATCGAGCTGGACGGCGACAACAAGCTGAAAAGCGGCAGCAATAATGCGGGCCTTGAGAAGAACAAACAAGAGTCGAAAGGCACGTTGACCATCAAGGACGACAAGGGCAAGGACGGCTCCCTCACCGCTGAGGGCGGCGAAGGCGGCGCAGGCATCGGCGGAGGAGCGGAGAGAACCGGCAGCAACATCACCATCCGGGGCGGCACCATCGAGGCTGTGGGCGGCGCAGGAGCGGCCGGCATCGGCGACGGTGTAGGTGCGCAGCAGCCTGAGATAGACCAGGATACACCGCCCAGCAACCCCAATAACATCATCATCTGCGGCGACGCCGAGGTGACGGCCAAGGCGGGGAGGAGCCAAATGTTGGACGCCAAGGCCCCGGCCATCGGCGGCAGTTACGGCGAAGTACCCACGGAGAACCTTTCTGACGATGAACACAAGGTGACGGGCGGTCGGCTGACCCGTCTGAACGCGGACGGCACCGTGATGGAGGGGATGGGCTACGACTACACTTCCGTCCCCACGCCCCAGCCGGACGACGACGATGATGATGACGTCCCGCCCCCGGTGCAGGAGAACGCTCCCGAACCCCTGCCCGGCGGCATGGTGGTGGGCGGCTTCTTTTCCAGCCGGGTCACCATCCAGCGGTTGGACCCTGCTTTGGCCATTGAGAGCGCCAACCCCATGCCCGGCAGCGTAAAGGCCGGCGACGCCGGAGAGGTCCTCACCCCGGGGGGTGTGGTGCTTATTGAGAGCGCCGCTCCCCGCTCCACCGTCACCACCGACATCTCCAGTCTCCGGGAGGACGGCGTGGAGGACATCTTCTTCCGCTATGAGGACACCATGACCCACTATAGCGTGGACAAGATGGCCGACGCGGCGGGCGAGGACGCTGACGTGGAGCTGAAGCAGAACAGGGAGGACATCAGCCTCCGGCTGGACGGCGAAACGCGGGACGACCTGTCGGAGCGCTATCTGGAGTGGGTGCCGGTGCAGACGCCAGAGCCGCAGGAGTGGCTGATATTGACCCACGAACTCGCGAAAAAAAGGGACGACCGCCCGAGTTTGGATTGGTGGCTCGAGCCTGAGAGAGAGGAAACGGTAGAGCAAAAAACGAGTGAAGAGCTCAGACGTGAACTCGACGAATTACTGAAACAAGAGCGGGAGATGATGGACTTCCAACTCGCGAAAAAAAGGGACGACCGCCCGAGTTTGGATTGGTGGCTCGAGCCTGCGAGAACAGAAACGCCGAGAATCGGGCTTGAGGAGTCCCTGAAACAGCTGGCTTCCCGATTTGAGGCCATCGCTCCCGAGGAGGATAAGCCACGGCTTTTCCTGCTGGAAACCACCGTCCCGGATGGCACAAAGTATACCAATCTGTTGGAGAGTGACCTGCGGAGCTATGCCGACCTTGGTGACGACTGGGACGATCTGCCGGATACCCAGGGTGAGATAAAGCTCTGGATACCGGAGGATTTGGAGAAGGCCAAACTCTGGATACCGGAGGACTTGGGGCATCTCATAAGCCCCTCAAAGGAGAGCCTGAGCGGCAGCGACGGTATTGCATGACATACAAAACGAAAGGATAAGACCGGTGAACCCCGCGGCCCTCGGGGCCGGCACGCGGGACGCGGAAACTGACCTGCGCACAATCACCAAAAACCACCGATAGAAAATAGCAATGTTGTACGAAGAAATCTGCCCCAAACCCCTTGCAAAATCACGATGAGCTGAGTATAATACCACTCATGAAACGCAAAACGTCCTGCCCCTCGTCCGGCAGGGCGTTTTTGTCGGTAAAAATTTGGCAAAGAAATGTTAAGTGACCGCCCGGGGAGGGGCTTTGTATGACAAAAGACATGACACAGGGCAGCCCGCTCAAGCTCATCCTTGCCTTTGCGGTGCCGCTGATGCTGGGCAGTCTGTTCCAGCAGTTCTACAATCTGGCCGATACCATCATCGTGGGCCGCTTCGTGGGTGTGGATGCGCTGGCGGCGGTGGGCAGCGTGGGCGGCCTGAACTATCTGGTGCTGGGCTTCGTCAACGGCATCGCCTGCGGCTTCTCCATCCCCATCTCGTGGACCTTCGGCGCGAAGGATTACAGAGAGATGCGGCGCTACACCGCCAATACCGTCTGGCTGAGCCTCTTTTTCGCCGTCGTGCTCACGGTGGTGACGGTGGCCCTGACCCGGGCGGTGCTGGTCTGGACCAACACCCCCGACAACATCATCGACATCGCGGACATCTACATCCGCACCATCTTCTGGGGCATCCCCTTTACCCTGCTGTACAACGTCACCAGCGCCCTCATGCGCGCGCTGGGTGACAGCAAGCGGCCTCTCTATTTCCTGCTGGTGGCCAGTGTGCTGAACATCGGCCTCGACCTGCTCTGCATCCTCACCTTCCGGATGGGGGCGTTCGGTGCGGCCTTCGCCACTGTGTTCAGTCAGGCGGTGGCGGGCATCGGCAGTCTCATCTACATCGGCCGCCACTACCCGGAGCTGAAATGGAGCAAGGAAGAGAGCCGTCTGAGCGCCAGCCACTGCCTCAAGCTCTGCAACATGGGCATCCCCATGGGTCTGCAGTGCAGCATCACCGCCATCGGCAGCGTCGTGCTGCAGGGCGCGGTGAACGGTCTGGGCAGCAGCATCGTGGCCGCGCAGACCGCAGGCAGCAAGGCCGCCCAGTTCCTCAGCGTGCCGCTGGAGAGCATCGGCACCGCCATGACCACCTACGCCAGCCAGAACATGGGCGCTCACGACCTCAAGCGTGTGGACCGGGGCGTCAATACCGCGCTGGGCATTGGCTGCGTCTACAGTGTGGCATCCTTCCTCATCCTGCGTGTGCTGGATGTGCCGCTCATCAGCCTCTTCCTCGAGAGCAGCGAGGTGGAGATCATGGCGAATGCCCGCAGCTTCATCTTCTGGAACAGCGTGTTCTACATCCCGCTGGCTGTTCTCATCATCTACCGCTACACCATCCAGGGCCTGGGCTATTCCGGCCTTGCCATGTTCGCGGGCGTGGCCGAGATGGTCGCCCGTGCTATGGTGGGCTTCTGGTTCGTGCCGCTCTGGGGCTACTTTGCGGCCTGCATCGCCAGCCCTGTGGCATGGTTCTTCGCCTGCTTCTTCCTCATCCCGGCGTACTTTGCAGTGCGCAATCGGCTGATGAAGGAAAATGCATATGGGGTGGGGGATTAAACCTTGCCTACAGCTCCCCTTCGGGGGAGCTTTTGTTGTATTTACAAATCCCCCCAAAACCGCTATACTATATATAGTTGTGTCAAAACGAGGAGGCGGGACGATGGAGCAGGAGCTGGAACGGCTGGAGGGCACGGTAGAGGACATCATCTACCTGAACGAGGACAACGGCTACACCGTGTTCGAGGTGTCGGGCGGCGGTGTCGTCACCGTTGTGTGCGGCGTGGTGGGAGAGCTCCACGCCGGTGAGAGCGTCGTCTGCCGGGGCAGGTACGAGAACCACGCCACCTATGGCCGACAGTTCCACGCACAGGAGTGCGAGACGGATATGCCCAAAGACCTCGAGGCCGTCTACGCCTTCCTCGCCAGCCGGTCGCTGCCCTACATCGGCGCACGGACGGCGGATAAGATCATTGACAAATTCGGCGCGGCGGCGCTGGAAGTGATCGCCAACGACCCCGCCCAGCTCACCCTCATCCCGGGCATCTCGGCGGACAAGGCCGACCGCATCCAGCAGGAGTTCAAGCGGATGTTCGGAATGCGGGAGCTCATCGCCTATCTGGCTCAGTTCGAGATCAGCCCCCGCCGGGCGATGGAAGTCTTCCGCACCTTCGGGCCGGGGGCCATGCAGGCCATCCAGCAGAACCCCTACCTGCTCTGCGGGGAGCCGCTGCAGCTGGACTTCCGCCACGCCGACAGCATCGCCCAGTATTACCAGATGGCAGGGGACTGCGCCCAGCGGCTGGAAGCCGCCCTTCTGCGCACCCTGCGCCACAACGCCGGCAACGGCCACACCTGTCTGCCCCGGGCGCAGCTGCTGGAAACGGCGTCGAACTTCATCCACCAGCCCCCCGAAAAGCTGGCGGCGGCGCTGGACAGCTGCATCCAGACCGGGAAACTGGCGGTGCGGATGTTCGACGGAACACCGTATATTTATCTGCCGGATCTGCTGGCTGCAGAGCAGGACATCGCCGACCGTCTGGCCATGCTGACCAGGCGCGGAAAGCAGACGGCCCGAGACCTCGACAAGAACATCCAGATCCTGGAACTGGCGCAGGGCTTTGCCTATGCGCCGCTCCAGAAGGAAGCCATCCGTAAGGCCATGACTGAGAACTGCCTTGTCCTCACCGGCGGCCCCGGCACCGGCAAGACCACCACGGTCAACGCCATCCTGCAGCTGCTGGAGAACGAGGCCGAACGGGTAGCCCTCTGCGCTCCCACAGGCCGCGCCGCCAAGCGTCTGAGCGAGCTGACGGGCCGGAAAGCCTCCACCATCCACCGTCTGCTGGAAGTGGACTACACCGGCGGCGTGGTCAGCTTCATCCACAACGACAAGAACCTGCTCAAGTGCGACGTCGTCATCCTCGACGAGATGAGCATGGTGGACGTCAAGCTGTTCCAGGCCCTCATTGCGGCACTGCGGTACAGCTGCCGTATTATTATGGTAGGCGACGCCGACCAGCTGCCCAGCGTCGGCCCGGGCAATATCCTCGGCGAGACCATCCGCTCCGGGCTGGTGCCGACGGTCTGCCTCAACGAGATATTCCGGCAGGCCGCTCAGAGCCTCATCGTGGAGAACGCCCACCACATCATCTCGGGCGAACCGCTGAAAAAGGGCGGAAAGACGGACGATTTCTTCTTCCTCGAAGCCGACGGCGACGCGGCCCAGAAGCTGGTCTGCGACCTTGTGACCACCCGTCTGCCCCGCAGCTACCAGTTCGACCCGGTGAAGGATATTCAGGTGCTCTGCCCTACGAAGCTCGGCCCCACCGGCACTCAGGCCCTCAACGCGGAGCTGCAGGCCATGCTCAACCCGCCCAGAAAGGGCAAGCCGGAGCTGCAGAGCGCGGCCCGGGTCTTCCGGGTGGGGGACAAAGTGATGCAGGTGCGCAATAACTACGAGATCACGTGGCAGCGCATCGGCGGGGAACAGGGTGTGGGTGCCTACAACGGCGACATCGGCATCGTGGAGTCCATCGACGTGCGCAGCCGCTCCATGGTGGTGCGGATGGACGACCGGCGGCTGGTCTACCCGGCGGAGAACCTCAACGAGCTGGAAATCGCGTATGCCATCACGGTACACAAAAGCCAGGGCAGCGAGTTCCCGGCGGTCATCCTCCCGGCGGCACAGGTGCCGCCCCGCCTGTGCTACCGCAACCTCTTCTATACCGGCGTCACCCGCGGGCGGAAGCTCTGCATCGTGGTGGGCCGGCGGGACGTGGTGAACCGGATGATGTCCAACATCCGCCAGAACCTGCGCTACAGCGGCTTGGCCGCCCTGCTGGCAGAAGCCTTGCCGCCGGAGCAGGAGAACCTCTCCGATTGAAGATGAAACGTTACGAAATGCCAAAGCCTCCCCTCGATAGGAGCAACGGCGACGACCGCCGCCAGCGGCGGAAACAGGGAGGAGCTGTTGGGGCAGCGGCCAGCAGGATGCAAGCGACAGCGAAGCAGACGCTGGGTGCCGCAACCCGGGCGGTGGCATCGCGCAGCGATGACGGAGAGGTTTTGTCCCGCAGTGGCTCACGGTCAGGCTGTCCTTCGTACAACCTCTCAGTCTCGTCGCAAGCTCCTCGCCAGCTCCCCTGGTAGGGGAGCCACTGGCGTGCCGGGCAACTCTGCGCTGACCGCTGAAAGCTCAATATGGCGTAAAAGATAGTGCCCTGCTACAGAGATTCACAACAGCTCGACAAGGGATATTGTCCCGAAGCTGCTGCCCTCTATAGCAAGGCACTATTGTTTACGATAAAATCAAACTTTGCTCGTCCCGCGTGGGCCTGACCGGCACGCCAGTGCCTCTCCCTATGGGAGAGGTGGCATTGCGAAGCAATGACGGAGAGGGCAAACCCCCGCAGAGGGTTTCTTTTTCCCCTCAGATATGCTATACTATAATGTGTTTTGATGACCCGCGCCCGGAGATGGGCGATGGAAATAGAGAATGGGCAGCAGAGAAAGGAAATATCACGATTATGGCACAGAACGACATCGGTATCGATCTTGGTACGACGACCATCATCATCGCACAGGAGGGGCAGGGCGTCGTGCTCAACCAGCCCAGCGTGGTGGCGGTGGATACCCGCAAGAACTGCGTGCTTGAGGCCGGCGACAAGGCCCTTGCAATGGTGGGCCGCACGCCCAACTACATCTCCGCCATCTTCCCGCTGAAGGATGGCGTCATCAGCGACCACACCATGACCCGGGAGCTCATCTGCCGCTTCGTCAATCAGGTCTACAGCTCCCACATGGTCAAGCCCCGTGTGGCCGTCTGCGTGCCTGCCGCCATCACCGGCATCGAGAGCGACGCCGTGGTGGAGGCCGTCATGGCCGCCGGCGCGCGTCAGGTCTACCTCATTGATGAGCCTATCGCCGCAGCCCTCGGCTCCGGCATCGACATCACCGTGCCGGATGGCCGGATGATCATCGACATCGGCGGCGGCACCACCGACATCGCCGTGCTGAGCCTCGGCGGCAAGGTCAAGGCCACCAGCGTCCGCGTGGCCGGCAACCACTACGACGAAGAGATTCTGAAGTTCGTGCGCAACAAGTTCAGCATCGCCATCGGCCAGCGCACCGCTGAGAGCCTGAAAAAGAACGTGGCCTGCTGCCCCCAGAAGGCAGATTTCAACGAGACCATGGAGATCAAGGGCCGCAGCCTGCTCACCGGCCTGCCCGTGCGCGTCAATGTCTCCACCGCCGACCTCTACGAGCCGGTCATGCGCCTGAGCGAGCAGATCGGCACCGCCGCTCATCAGGTGCTGGAGAAGACTCCTCCGGAGCTGGCCGGCGACATCTACCGCAACGGCGTCGTCCTCACCGGCGGCGGCGCACAGCTCCACGGCCTGCCGGAGTACCTGAGCCAGGAGCTGAAGGTGGAAGTGACCGTCTCACCTGACCCCGTCAACTGTGTCGCGCTGGGTACGGCCATGAGCCTGCGTCTGGGCGACAAGCTGGAGACCGGCTTCATGGACGCCACCCCCCGCATGGGCCGCCGCTGAGAGGGAAGCGCTGTTCACAGAACCGTGAAAAACAATATGATTTTTGTTCATAGTTGTTGAATCGACCCGGAAAATATTGTATAATATCTTCAAATCGCTTTTTGCCGCCCGTCCCCCGGGCGGCAAAGAAAAAAGTAAATAGGAGGAAGACCATGGATTTAGGTTATGATGTGATCGTTACCATAACCGGTATTGTGCTGGTGTTTCTGATCCTCGTCCTGCTGATGGCCATCATCACGCTGGAGGGCAAGATCTTTGACGCCATGAACGGCAAGAAGGCAGCCGCCAAGGCGGCGTCTGCTGCAAAACCGGCTGCTCCTGTGAAACAGGCCGCTGCGCCCGCTCCTGTAAAGGCTGCTGCCCCGCAGGTCGAGGCCGGCATCCCCGGCGACGTTGTGGCAGCCATCATGGCAGCCATCTACTCTATGGGCAACGGCAAGTATGTGCTGAAGGCAGTCCGCCGCGGCAAGAATGGCTGGGGCAAGGCTGGCGTCAACGACACCACCGCGCCCTTTTAACACAGGAGGAAAAACATGACTCAGTTTATTGATACTCTGGTCGGTATTTTCCAGAGTTCCGGTTTTGCCCGGTTCGGTGAGCCGGGCGGCTGGCTGTACGCAGTGATGATCTGCGTAGGCTGCTTCCTGCTCTACCTCGCCATCGTCAAAGAGTTCGAGCCTCTGATCCTGCTGCCCATGGCTTTCGGCATGATCCTGGCCAACCTCCCCGGCAGCGGCGTCATCCATATGCAGTACTTCGTCGGTGACGGCCTCGAGCACCCGATGTGGATCGAGATCCTGAACAACGGCGGTTTGGCTGATATGCTCTACATGGGCGTCAAGCTGGGCATCTACCCGCCGCTGATCTTCCTCGGCATCGGCACCATGACCGACTTCGCACCCCTGATCTCCAACCCCAAGAGCCTGCTGCTGGGCGCTGCCGCTCAGTTCGGCATCTTCGGCACTTACATGGGCGCTCGTCTGCTGGTCGCTACCGGTCTGGTGGACTTCACCCAGAAGCAGTCTGCCGCCATCTCCATCATCGGCGGCGCAGACGGCCCCACCGCTATCTTCGTCACCTCCCGTCTGGCTCCCGAGCTGCTGGGCTCCATCGCCGTCGCGGCCTACAGCTACATGGCTCTGGTGCCTGTTATCCAGCCGCCTATCATGAAGGCTCTGACCTCCAAGAAAGAGCGTACCGTCGTGATGAAGCAGCTGCGCACCGTGACCAAGACCGAGAAGATCATCTTCCCCGTCATGGTCGCCATCGTCGTCTCCCTCATCGTGCCGGATGCCGCCGTTCTGGTCGGTATGCTGATGCTGGGCAACCTCATGAAGGAGTGCGGCGTCGTGGACCGTATCCAGAAGACTGCCGGCAATGAGCTGATGAACATCATCACCATCTTCCTGGCTCTGTCTGTTGGCTGCACCACCTCTGCAAACACCTTCCTGAACAGCCGCACCCTGTTCATCATCGTGCTGGGCCTCATCGCATTCTCCTTCGGCACTGCTGCCGGTGTTCTCTGCGGCAAGGTCATGTATATCCTGACCGGCGGTCAGGTCAACCCCCTGATCGGTTCCGCCGGCGTTTCCGCTGTGCCTATGGCTGCCCGTGTTTCTCAGAAGGTCGGCCAGAGCGAGAACCCCTCCAACTTCCTGCTGATGCACGCAATGGGCCCCAACGTGGCCGGTGTTATCGGCTCCGCCGTCGCTGCTGGTATCCTCATCAACATCTTCGGCTAAGCATTTCCTGAGATCCCCGCTCCATCGTGGTATTGACTGCGGTGGGGCGGTTTTTTGTTTGCATTGTTTTTGTGTACAACTTTTTTGAAATGTGATATACTATATTTTAAGTGATATATCCAGAAATGATTGAAAAGAACAGGTGAAACAATGGCAACAGATCTCGCACAACAATTCTGCGCTTTGCGTGATACGTATATCGAAAAGCAGTTCGGACGCCTGAACGATATGCAGAGGGAGGCGGTGTTCACCACCAACGGCCCTCTGCTCATCCTCGCGGGTGCAGGCAGCGGAAAGACCACCGTGCTGGTCAACCGCATCGCCAACCTCATCCGCTTCGGCTCGGCCCACGGCTCCAGGTGGACGCCCCGGGAGGTGACGGAGGACGATGTGAAAGCCCTGCGCACTGCCATCATGACCGGCACCGACGCCCCGTCGTGGCTGGACGGGATGCTGCGGAAGGACGCCGTCCGGAGCTGGAACGTCATGGCCATCACCTTTACCAACAAGGCCGCCGGTGAGCTGAAAGAGCGTCTGCGCCGGATGCTGGGCGGGGAAGAGGGCGACGAGGTGTTCGCCTCCACCTTCCACTCGGCCTGCGTCCGCATTCTCCGCCGCTGGGCTGAGGAGATCGGCTACCCCCGCAGCTTTACCATCTACGACAGCGATGACTCCCAGCGTGTCATGAAGGCTGTGTACAAAGAGCTGAGCGTGGACGACAAGTTCTTCCCGGTCAAAAGCGCCATCAACCAGATGAGCCGCTGGAAAGACCAGCTCATCAGCCCCGCCGAGGCCCTGAAGACCCCGGCCCGGGACACGAAGGGCGCCCTTGCGGCCAAGGTCTATGCCGCCTATGAAAAGAAGCTCAGGGAGGCCGGTGCTTTCGACTTCGACGACCTCATCTACCAGACGGTCATCCTGCTGTCGGAGCACGAGGACGTGCGGGAGTTCTACCAGAACAAGTACAAATATCTGCTGGTGGACGAGTATCAGGACACCAGTGTGGCTCAGTTCCGGCTCGTGAGCCTGCTCACCGGCCCGGAAAAGAACATCTGCGTCGTGGGCGACGACGACCAGAGCATCTACCGCTTCCGCGGCGCGACCATTGAGAACATCCTCAACTTCGAGCGCATCTATAAAGGCACCAGAACCATCCGACTCGAGCAGAATTACCGCTCTACGTCGAATATCCTGAATGCCGCCAACTGTGTCATCCAGCACAACACCGAGCGCAAGGGCAAGACCCTCTGGACGAAGAACGGCGAGGGCGACAAGGTGCAGGTCTACACCGCCGAGAACGAGCAGGACGAGGCCAGCCATATCGCGGACGTCATCGGCCAGCACCTCAAAGAGGGTGGACATCTGGCCGACCACGCCATCCTCTACCGGATGAACGCCCAGTCGGCCCCCATCGAAAGCTACTTCACCCGTGCGGGCATCCCGCATAAGATCGTGGGCGGCCAGCGCTTCAACGACCGCAAGGAAGTCAAGGACATCCACTCCTATATGTCCATCGTGGCGAACCCCCGGGACGATGTCCGACTCCGCCGTATCATCAACGAGCCTGCGCGCAAAATCGGTGCAACGACCATCGAAGTCATCGCGGATTTGGCGGCTCAGCAGGGCATCAGCATGCTGGATGTCATCTCTCATGCCGACCAGTACGCCAAGCTCAGCCGCGCCATCGCGCCGCTGTTCAAGTTCTGGGACATCTACCAGAAGCTGCAGGAATCGCTGGAAACGAAGACGCTGGACGAGTTCGCCTCCGATGTCATCGAGATCACCGGCTACCGCGCCATGCTGGAAGCCGACGCCGCCAAGGGCCACGAGGATGCCGCCGACCGTCTGCAGAACCTCGGCCAACTGGTCAACAACGTCAAGAGCTACTGCGACCAGCACGGCGAAGAGGCCTCGCTGGAAGGCTATCTGGAGGACATCGCCCTCATCAGCGACATCGACAGCTACAACGAGAGCGCCGACCAGGTGGTGCTGATGACCATCCACTCGGCCAAGGGCCTTGAGTTCCCCTATGTATTCCTCATCGGCATGGAAGAGGGGGTCTTCCCCAGTGAGATGAGCAGGTATTCCGAGGCTGACCTCGAAGAGGAGCGCCGTCTGGCCTATGTCGGCATCACCCGCGCCAAGAAGGAGCTTTACATCTCCAACAGTGTCACCCGGATGCTCTATGGCCGCACCCAGCGCAACGAGCCCAGCCGCTTTCTCCGGGAGATCGAGCCGGAGTACATCGAAGAGACCCGCAGCCCGGTGCTGGAACAGCGCTCCCGTCTGGGCGGCTGGGGCAGCAGTTACGGCAGCGATACCGTGCCGGGCGGCGCGTCGGGCTACTCCGGCCCTTCCGGCTGGGGTCGTGCGGCCTCCGGTTACGGCTCGGGCTATGGCAGCCGCAGCGGCTATCTGAATAAAGAATATAACGCACCAATGTCCAATAATCGAGGCTTTGGCTCCGATTACGCGGGCCGGGGAAGTGCTTCGTCGGGTCATGGCGGCTGCGACTCCGGTTCGGGAAGCAGCGGCTTCGGCTCTGGCTATGGCCGTCCGGCAGCGCCCAAAGCGCCGGTCAGACCCGCAGGCGGCGGTGTGACCTCTTCGCCCCGTCCGGCAGCGGCATCCACCGGCCCCAAACACTATGAGCCGGGCGACATCGTGGAGCACAAGGTCTTCGGGCGCGGCAAGGTGCTGAAAGTCAAGCCCGCCGCCGGCGACCAGATCGTGGAGATCAGCTTCGAGAAGGTGGGCGTGAAGAAGACCATGGCCAACTTTGCGCCCCTTGTGAAGATAACGACGGAGGAATGAGAAAAATGATGACTGTCCGATTGATAGCACATACGCCGGAGCCGGAGAAGGTCGTGGCGGCTGCGGCGAAGCTCTGCTACTCCGACGCCCACATCACCGACCTGCTGGACGGGCTGGATGAGGAAAAGACTGCCCGCTTCCTGACCATGCTCAGCGATCTGGGCCACGCCAGCCCCATCGAGCACGCAAGCTTCACCTTCGGCATCGAGGGCGTCAGCCGTACCCTGCTGGCCCAGATCACCCGCCACCGCATCGCGTCCTTCAGCGTCCAGAGTCAGCGGTACGTCCGTCTGGACGATTTCCGCTATGTCATCCCGCCCGAGATCGAGGCCATCCCCGAGGCAAAGGCGGCGTTCATCGAGAGCATGAACGAGGACGCCAGACGCTACCTCGACCTCGTGCAGAAGCTGGAAGACGGCCACACCGCCCGCCTGATGGCCGAGGGTCTGCCCGAAAAGCAGGCCCGGGCCAAGGCTTCCAAGCAGGCCAACGAGGACGCCCGCTTCGTGCTGCCCAACGCCTGCGAGACCAAGATGGTGGTGACCATGAACGCCCGCAGCCTGCAGAACTTCTTCCACCTGCGCTGCTGCAATCGCGCCCAGTGGGAGATACGGCAGCTGGCCGAAGAGATGCTGCGGCTGGTCTACCCGGTGGCACCCCATATCTTCCGCACCGCCGGCCCGGCCTGCGTGTCCGGCCCCTGCCCGGAGGGCAAGATGTGCTGCGGCCGCACCACTGAGGTGCGCGCCCAGTACGCCGCGCTGAAAGGGGAGAAGGCAGAATGAGCAAGGGCAGGCTTCTTGTCATCGAAGGGCTGGACGGCTCCGGCAAGGCCACCCAGGCAAAGCTGCTGGCCTCCCATCTGGCCGAGAGCGGTCGAAGGGTGATGGAGATCACATTCCCGGACTACGAGAGCGATTCCAGTGCGCTGGTGAAGATGTACCTCTCTGGTCAGTTCGGCGACAAGCCCGACGACGTCAACCCTTATGCGGCGTCCAGCTTCTATGCGGTGGACCGGTACGCCAGCTATAAGACCAAGTGGGGCAGCTTCTACAAGGCGGGCGGCATCGTCATCGCTGACCGCTACACCACGTCGAACGCGGTGCATCAGTGCTCCAAGCTCCCGCAGGAGCAGTGGAACGACTTCCTCCGCTGGGCCTTTGACTACGAATACAGGCTGCTGGGCCTGCCCGCGCCGGACGCTGTGGTGTACTTACAGGTAGACCCCGCCGTGAGCCAGAAGCTCATGACCGGCCGCTACCATGGCGACGAGAGCAGGAAGGACGTCCACGAAAAGGACATCGAATATCTGGCCCGCAGCCGCCGTGCCGCCGAGTACTGTGCGGCGCATCTGGGCTGGGCCACCGTCCATTGCACGGAAAATGGAGCCATGCGCACCATCGAGGAGATTCAGGCCGAGGTGCGGGCGCTGGCGGAAAAAGAGCTCGGATAACCGCGAAAATGGGAGGGATACTATCAATGTATCGTTTGATGCAGCCGTCGGATGAGGCGGCAGTCGTGGCACTGTGGCAGAAAGAACGCGGCGACAGCGCCGAGTTCATCAAGACGGCTCTGGAAAAGTTCGCCGGGGCGGAAAATATCTACGTCGCTGAGGAAAATGACGAGATCGTCGCTGCGGCGCTGGCGGTCCCCGTCACCCTCAAGGGACGCAGCGGCAGCTACCTCTACGGCCTCTGCGGGCAGGGAAGCCTGATTCTGGCAGGACTCGTGGACTATCTCTGTGCGCAGCAGAAGCTGCGGGGCGCGGGCTTCACCGTGGCCGTTCCGGCCGGACAGGAGCAGGCCGCGCTGCTGGAAAACAAGGGTTTCCAGCGGGCTTTTGCCCTCCGCTGCCTGCCCCGAGAGGTGTCCCGCAACCTGTGGAGTCAGGCGGAGTTCGACTCCGTGACGGCCCGCAAGCTCTGTGAGCTGCGGGAGCGCTTCTATCCCGATACCGTCCAGTTCCCGCCGGAGCAGATGGCCGTCGTGCTGACCGACCTCTACGCCCGGGGCGCGACCATCGTGTCCAACGAGAAGGGCTACGGCATCTACTTCCGCCGGGAGGACACCCTCTATTTTGTGGAGCTGATGGCCGAAGATGACCGCTCTGCCGAGGTGCTGATGGAAGCGGCCCGGGAGAAGGAGGTCATCGTGGAGCGCGCCGTCATCACAGTGGGCGCGGCTCAGAACCTTTTCCTCGGCGAAGGCACCCGGCAGGACTACGGCATGATACGGTTCGACGCGGAGCCTTTCGATGTGGAAGAAAGCTATATGCGGCTGATGATGGAAAGCTGAACGGAATGGTAAAGGAGTGTGTACATGGCACACGATGCAAAACACAAAAAAAGCAGAAAAGGCGGCGCAGCGAAAATTATTTTGATGGTGCTGCTGATCCTGGTACTGGCGGCGGGCGGCTGTCTGCTGGCCATCCGAAAAGAGATCAACGGCAGTGCTTCCGCCGGCGAACCGGTGAGTGTGAGCATCCAGCAGGGCAGCGGCGTGGCAGCCATCGCCCAGAAGCTCAAGACGGCGGGCGTCATCAAGTACCCCCACGTCTTCCGCTGGTATGCAGGCAAGCAGGGCGCGGCAGGCAAGCTCCAATACGGCGAGTTCGACCTCGCCCCCGGCAGCTCCTACGACGACATCATCGAGGCGCTTTCCGCCTACGCGAAGGCCGACAGTGTCCGGCTGACCTTCCCCGAGGGTACGACGGCCATCGCCATTGCGAAAAAAATGGAGGATGCCGGGCTGTGCAGCGCCGAAGACTTCCTCAAGGAGGCCAACACCGGCGATTTCAGCCAGTACAGGTTCTGGCAGTACGTCCCCGACGACAAGGATGCCCCGGACCGCTTCCTCAAGTGCGAGGGTTATCTTTTCCCGGATACCTACGATTTCCTGAAGGATGACACCGTCCATCATTACGTTGAGACGTTCTATTCTCACTTCGACAAGCAGATCACCGATGAGATGTATGCCGAGATGGAAAAGCAGGGGATGACCCTCTCCGAGGTGGTCACTCTGGCGTCCTTCGTGCAGGAGGAGGCCGGCAATGATCAGGATGATAATGTGGCGCAGGTGTTCCGCAACCGTCTGGCCGAGGGTTCGCCCTACCCCAAACTGCAGAGCAACACCTCCAGCCACGTCCAGAGCGACGCCGACAACAACTACCTCTGGAACTGGGTCGCGCCCTACTACGGCGGCTGGGACAGCATCCCGGAGAACATTCTGGAAGCCTACGACACCTACACCTGCACCGGCCTCTCCGCCGGCCCCATCTCCAACCCCGGCATCGCGGCCATCCGCGCGGCGCTTGCCCCGCAGCCCGACGATGAGGCGAAGGACGCCTATTTCTTCGTCACCGACCTTGCCGGTCACTACTACTACGCCCACACCTACGCAGACCACCAGAAAAACTGCGATGAGGCGGCGAAAGTTAATAAAAATATGAAGTAAAAGAGGAATATCATGTTACAGATACCGGAACTTCTGGCCCCGGCAGGCGACCTCGAGCGCCTGCGGTATGCCATCAACTACGGCGCGGACGCCGTCTACTGCGCGCTGCCCGAGTTCGGGATGCGCTCTGCACCCACCAACTTCACCCCGGAGCAGCTGAGCGAGGGCGTCATCTATGCCCACGCCCGGGGCCGCAAGGTCTACCTGACCATGAACACCCTGCCCACCAACGAGGAGGCTGACCGTCTGCCTCAGGCCATCAAGGACGCTGCCGCCGCCGGTGTGGACGCCTTCATCGTGGCCGACCTCGGCGTGTTGGACGCCTGCAAGATGTTCGCGCCCGACATCGACGTCCACATGTCCACCCAGACCGGCATCACCAACTGGGCCGCTGCCCGCGCCGCCTACAACATGGGCGCGAAGCGGGTGGTGCTGGCCCGGGAGATGACCCTGCAGGACATCGCCACCCTCCGCGACAAGACCCCGCCGGAGCTGGAAATTGAGGCTTTCGTCCACGGCGCCATGTGCATGAGCGTCTCGGGCCGCTGCCTGCTCTCCAACTACATGGCAGGCCGCGACGCAAACCGCGGCCAGTGCGCCCAGCCCTGCCGCTGGAAGTACTATCTCAGCGAGGAGACCCGCCCGGGCCAGCTCTATGAGATCGGCGAGAACGAGAACGGCAGCTACATCCTCAACGCCAACGATCTGTGTACCGCGCCCTTCCTCGACCTCATCTGCAAGGCAGGCGTGGACAGCCTCAAGATCGAGGGCCGCGCCAAGACGTTCTACTACGTCGCCAGCGTGACGGCGGCCTACCGCCGCGCCCTCGACCAGTATCTGGCCGACCCGATGAACGAGAACTTCGAGCTGCCGGAAGAGGTTTTGGATGAGCTGACCCGCACCAGCCACCGCCACTATTCGCCCGGCTTCTACTTTGGCCGGGAGCAGGCCCGTCAGGCTACCGACAGCGCGACTTACATCCGCGAGTGGGAGTTTGTCGGTACGGTGGACGGCTGGGAGAACGGCGTCGCCAGCTGCCAGCAGCGGGGCAAGTGGAGCCTCGGCGACACGCTGGAAGTGCTCTGCCCGGATGGCCGCAGCATCCCGCTGGACCCCGAGTGGATAAAGAATGAGGCCGGTGAGCTGATGGAGTCCACGCCCCACGCGATGGAGCGCTATACCATCCCCACCCCGGAGCTGCCGCCGATGAGCCTGCTGCGCCGGAAAGTCTGAGGATCAAAAGCAAAGCCGCCTGTCATTCGTTGAATGACAGGCGGCTTTTATCGTTTATTTTCTATTATTCCGGCTTGACCTGCAGCTCCTGCTCGCAGTAGATGCAGCGATACTTGCCGTTGGAGCTCAGCTCGAAGATCTGGTCGCACTCTTCCTCGATGGAGGAGATGCAGCGGGGGTTCTTGCACCGCACGATGTTGACCAGACGCTTGGGGGGCTGGGGCTTTTCCTTCTTGACGGCCTTGCCGTTCTCGATGACGGTCACGCTGATGTCGGGGTCGAGATAGGCCAGCACGTCGAGGTTGAGCCAGGAGGCGTCGCCCTCCACCTTGATGATGTCCTTCCGGCCCGACTCTGCCTTGTGGCTGCGGGCGTTCTGGATGAGGGCCACACTGGAGGTGCGGTTGCCCTTGATGCCCAGCAGGTCCATCAGGCCGATGGCCGTGCCTGCCTTGATATGGTCGATGACGATACCGTTCTGAATTTCATCAATGTTCAGCATCTCAGTTGCCCTCCTTTTCGGCCTTGGGGTCCTTGAGGCCCAGCAGTGTCATGATCAGCGCCATGCGGACGTAGACGGCGTTCTGCACCTGCTCAAAGTAGGCGGCCCGGGGGTCGTCGTCCACTTCCAGCGTGATCTCATTGACGCGGGGCAGGGGATGGAGCACGGCCATGTCGGGCTTGGCAAGGGCCATCTTCTCTTTGGTGAGGATATAGCTGTTCTTCAGGCGGACATAGTCTTCCTCGTTGAAGAAACGCTCCTTCTGGACGCGGGTCATGTAGAGGATGTCCAGCTCGGGCATGGATTCCTCGAGGCTGCGGGTCTCCTTGTAGGGGATGTGGTTGGCCTCGAGCACGTCGGTGATGATGTAGTCCGGCACCCGCAGCTCTTCGGGGCTGATGAGGACGAAGCGGATGTTCTCACAGCGCGCCATGGTCTTGATGAGGGAGTGGACGGTGCGGCCAAACTTGAGGTCGCCGCACAGGCCGATGGTCAGGTCGTTCAGACGGCCCTTGCGGCGGCGAATGGTCATCAGGTCGGTCATGGTCTGGGTCGGGTGCTGGTGGCCGCCGTCGCCTGCGTTGATGACAGGGATGCGGGAGTACCGGCTGGCCCGCAGCGGTGCGCCCTCCTTGGGGTGGCGCATGGCCACGATGTCGGCGTAGCAGGAGACGACGCGGATGGTGTCGGCCACGCTCTCGCCCTTGGATGCACTGGAGACGGTCTCGCTCGGGAAGCCGAGGACATGTCCGCCGAGGTTCAGCATCGCGGCCTCAAACGAAAGACGGGTACGGGTGGACGGCTCGTAGAACAGAGTAGCCAGCTTTTTGTGGGCGGCCACGTCCTGATAGGCAGCCGGGTCGGCGCAGATGCGGTCGGCCAGGTCCAGCAGAGAGGTGATCTCCTGCTGACTGAAATCCAACGGATCGATTAGATGACGCATATTCTTTTGTTTCCCTCCGTCAAAGAAGCTTTCGAAGAATCGAGAAGTCGAAGAAGTTCGTGTAGTAGCTCAACGAACGCATGACGGGATGGCAGAGCCGGTTGTAGCATATCTCATCCAGCAGAAGCATGGCCTCGCCCGGGGCCAGACGCATGGCGGCCCGGATGGGCTCGTCGCCGCAGCTGGCCTTGAGGTGGGCCACATTGGAGGCTACCTGCTGGCGGCACTCCCGCTCCAGAACATCGAAGATGTCACCCGACAGGTCGATGCGGGTGTAGTCCCGGTTCCCAAACAGGGCGCGGGGCAGGTAGTCGATGGAGTAGATGACGGGGGTGGTGTCGGCGAGGATGCGCTTCTTGATGCAGATGACATCGTCGCCGGGCTCGATGGCCAGATCACGGGCCAGCTCTTCGCCTGCGCGGACGGGGTAGATCTGGATGCCGTCGGCGTGGGGGTAGCTGCCAAAGCTGCGGATGAGCGGGTAATACTCCAGCTTCTGGTCCAACCGGCTGCGCAGGTTCAGGACACTTCGGTTGACCACTGTGCCGATGCCGCGCACCCGCTCGATGTAACCCGCACGCTCCATCTCGCTCAGCGCATCGCGGATGACGGTGCGGCTGACGCCGAGTTCGGCGGCAAGGTCTACCTCGGCGGGCAGACGGTCGGTCTGTGCATAGCGGCCTGTGCGCAGTTCCTCCAGCAGAGCGCTGACGATGCGGTCGCTGATGACAGCACCACCCAGGCGGCTGGAAGGGGATAAGCTGGAATCTCTCATGGTTCGTTTCCTCCGGTACACGGGCAGGGCGGCCCTGCCTGGACTTCCGGAAAAGCTGTGCCTGAGCACAAAAACTCTTCCTGCAAATATTATAGCATAAATTGACAATGATTCAAACGGCATTTATACTGGAATCAGCCGGAAAGTATGATTTTATTTTGGAGGGATAGAGCAAGAATGGAAGTTCTTCTGCACAAAGTGTGCGGCCGGCCCGCAAGCCGCACCATGACCCTGCGCGCTGCCGGGCCGGAGGATGCCGCCGCCTTTTACGCCTTGCAGAACGAGGTGCGGGCCGCGATGCCCCACCCGGAGCAGTTCGTACCCGACACGCTGGAAAACATCGCCCGCTACCTGAAAGAGGACCTGTGCATCGGCGGGTGGGACGGCGGGCGGCTGGGGGCCTACTTCATCCTGCGGTACTGCGGGCAGGACGCGCACAACTACGCCGTCTTTATGGGCATCCCGCGAGAAGAGTGGGACGGCTGGGCCAACGCCGACAGCGCCATCGTCCACCCCGACTACCGGGGCAACGGTCTGCAGCGGAAGCTGCTGGAAGCGGCCCTTGCCCGGCTCCGCCCGGGCATCGTGGGCATCGGGGCCACCGTCAGCCCGGAAAATCAGTACAGCCTCAACAACGCCCTGGCCAGCGGCTTTGCCATCGTCTGCCGCCGGGAGATGTACGGCGGGTATGACCGGTATCTGCTGGCGAAGAGGCTATAAAATGATACAGCTCCGCCTTTCTTCGGAAAGGCGGGGCTGTTCTTTTTTGGATACATCGGAAAAGTCATACTATTCATGAATCTACGCTGGTATGTCATGAAAAGGACTTGACAAAGATATAGGGGGGGGGGGGAAAATGAAAAAAACGGTGACCCTGCAAAAATATAGGAGGTAAAAAAGTATGCGGTTACGGAAAAATATGAAGCGTGCGGCGGCAGCCGCGCTGGCCCTGAGCATGGCGCTTTCGGCGGCAGCCCCGGCGGCACTGGCAAAGGATTATTATATCGAAAACGGTGATATTACGGTGACCGTTACGGAAGAGGGCGACACCTATGTCCGTGTCGGCGATGCGAAAGACAAAGATGACATCGGCAAAATAGACAAGACGGACGTGGTCATCAAGGGCGGCAAGGACCCGAACAAACCAGCGGAGACCAACTCTGACGGGTCGGCGGACGAGGTCGAAAAACAGAAGCCGGTGGTGGATGCCGAGCCGGGAGAGCCTGCGGAGAATACCGGCACGGAGCTCGTCGTCTGGCCCGAGGACGCGAAAAGCGGGGAAGCCCAGGAAAAGGACGACCCGGAGCCTGAAGAAGGAGAGCCGAAGACACCGGACACGCAGAAGCCTGTCGAGAAGGCCGCAGAGGACGAAGATGACGACAAGGACATCATGACCTATGAGGCCAACACTGCCAGCACGTTGACAAAGGTTGCGAACGAAGCGGTACAGAATATCATCAAGATCATCAATAATTGCACCAAAAAAGACACGACGGTCACGATCGAAAACGTGAATATCTATCAGTACGCCTATGATTATAAGGCCGCGATGTCTGTCGAGGGCGCAGGCGACACGACCCTGAAGCTGGTGGGGGACAATACCTTGAGAGGTGGACATTCTTGTGCGGGCTTGGAAAAGGATGATGAGTACTCTACCGGAAAACTGACCATCACCGCAGAAGATACAAGCGCCTCTTTGAAGGCGTATGGTGGTCAGAATTCTGCGGGCATTGGTGGAGGATCTTATGATAGCACCTCGAAGCTGGAAATTGCAAACGGAAAAATCTATGCAGAAAGTGGTTCCAATATGGGTGCAGGCATTGGCGGCGGCATGTACGGAAAAGGTGAAGTGACCATTTCCGGCGGGGATGTGACTGCTCATGGAGGGCATACTGCGGCAGGTATTGGCGGCGGTTTTAGGGGCTCGGGAGACGTTACCATCCTTGGCGGCACGGTAACTGCGATACCTGCTGAGGGCAGTAACTCTAATGTCACAGGCATTGGCGGCGGCTTTGGCTGCGATGAAAAATCGACCGTTCGTATCCTCGGCGGTGTTGTCGATGCCGTGGGCAACGGATGTGGAAGCGGCATTGGCGGAGGCGAAGGTGATGTAGAGGTCGAGATCGGCGGCGGTGCGCAGGTGACTGCAAAAGGCGGCCTGGGCGATAACAAGTTCAATCGCGGTCCAGGCGCCGCCATCGGCACAAACGGCGAAAAAGGCGGCAAAGCCGGTAAAGAGCTGGATGTAAATGCCAGCGGTGAGGGTACGGTCACCCGGATTAACTCCAAGTTGACCTCTGATTGTGAGCATAAATGGACACTTGTCTCCTCTACTCCTGCGGCTGTCGGCCAGCTGGGCGAAAAAGTGTATGAATGTTCTTCTTGCGGCTCCACAAGGACTGTATACAAGTTTGTACTTCCGGAACCTGCACCTGTGGAGGAGGAGCAGAACGGTAGGATCGTTTTGAGAGTTATAGACGCTCCCTATGAGATGCATCAGGAGTCTGCCCGCTACATCGTCACGGCAGATTCTGATACCGCCACCCTCCTCGGCTGTCTGGGCAATCTGGCAGAACTGAAAGCGCAGGGCGTAGATACCCTCGTCTTCCGTACGAAGAGCCGTGAGACGGCGCTGGACATCGATACCATGCTGTCGCTGGGCGCGGAGGACACCCTCTTCACCCTCACCCACAGCGGCAGCTCTGCCACCCTCACCGTGGGCGGCGCAGACCACAGCGAACTGATCCACTAACTAACCAACCCCCAAGGCGGAGAGCTTCCGCATCCCTCCGCTTTGTACGAAAAGCCCCCGGCACGTTCCGCATCGTGCCGGGGGCTTTTTTGGTTATGGGCAGG
>OGQG01000996.1_pt1 | contig 24305 bp, 21 predicted proteins | sample 1553201 | NCBI WGS metagenome assembly OGQG01 (sample SAMEA2579925, study PRJEB22360) | human gut metagenome | biome: human gut; feature: human-associated habitat; material: faeces | place: Denmark | collected 2008/2010
TTCAAATCTGCCAGATACAGCTTTAAAGTCTGCTCTCTGCTCATGGCATTTACCAATGAGATTTCCATTCCCGATAATTCAATGTTGGTCGGAATAATATCTACTCCTTCTTTATGGTGCAAAATACCTTCATTATACACAAACAGTTCGTCTTGTAATATCTTCTTCATTTGTGTTTCCAATGTAATAGGAAGACTATCTGCATTTGTCCACCCCAATGCAGTTGTTAAATCCCCCTGTGGATCAGCATCGACCAATAATACTTTTCGCCCCTGATGTGCAAGCCCAATTCCAAGATTTAATGTCGTTGTGGTCTTAGCTGTTCCTCCCTTCTGATTTGCAAGGGCGATTACTTTACACTTGGTCATATGGTTTCCTCCTTCCTCAAAAAATTTAATAGCCAATCCTTTTTACGAAACTGGCTATGTATAAATAAAAATAGTCATAGAAAAACCGACTGATTCTTAGTGAACCAATCGGCTATGTATATTCTATATTTGTTAAGTGAATATGATATCTTCACATTCTTTTACATCCGTTTTATCCATTTTATATCTATATCCTAATAAAAACATATTTTCTAAAACTTCTTCCTTATATACAATAGGGTTATCTGTTGCAATTATCTTATTTGTCATCAAACTCAAAAGTTTCATTAAATCATGCCCGTTACAAATATATTTTTCATCATACTCTTTTAAAGATAATTGCTTCATTTCCTCAAGAATGTATTTTTTATTATCTGCATTTAATTGCATTTTAGCCAAAAAATAATTTAAAAACTCCTGTTGATCTCCTTTCAATAATTTTTTATAATCTACATTTTGAAAATCAAAGCCACATCCTTCTATTTCATTTAATAGTCTTAATAATCCTAAAACGTATACTTTTTCATATAGAAATTTTTTTAATTCATTCTCATCTAATTTTTTTTCAGAAGATGAAATCATTTTATTTATTTCTTTTAATGTACTAGATTGAATTAGTACATTTTCCAGATCTATATATTTATAATAAAATAAATTATCTACTATTTCCACTTTCTCTGTCACATAATCATAATCTAAATCAACGATGCCTATTACATTCTTTTTCTTACGCTTATTCATTAATTTCATGACACATTTTACATACTCTTTATTTCCTGAACAATCTTTTTTATTTGCTATTCTTATTTTTCTCAGTTTTAATCCCTCTTTTTGAAGATGTTCCCAAAAAAGTTTATCACTTCTTCCTTCTACAACCAAGTATTGGTCACTTGTCATAGATAATTCATCCGCCAACTCTACCGGGGATAAACTCATCTTTTCTTTTGTTGCTGCATTCATTACTCAAATTCCCCTAACGTATCTACTAATTCCCAATTATCATTTATAATTTGAGGCGAATGCGTAGCAATTATCAAGGAAATCTTATTCATATCAACAATCTCTTTCATATCATCCAAAAATTCTCTTTGCCAACTTACATTTAACGATATTTCCGGTTCATCAATTAAAATAATTGTATCTTTTTCTCCTTTAAAAATTAATTTGTATAACATAACCAATTCTTGTTGTTCACCGGAAGATAAAAATTTTAACGGAATATCTTCTTTTGTCATTACCTGTTCTATTAAAATTCCAGCATCTTTATTAACTGATATTTTCTTATTTTTTCTATATTTACTATTCAATATTTTCTTCAATAGAACTATTTTATCAGATATATTGTTTAACGAATCAAGTTTTTGTTTCATATCCTGATAATACACAGTTAATACAGCCATTGTATTATCTTCTAATTTCTCATCTTTTACATTCACATTAAGAATCTTATCACTATTTTCTTCCAAAACACCTGCTGCAATATGTTTTTCTCGTAACCGATCAATTTCTTTTATTTCTCTTTCCAATTCATCTATTGATGATAAATCTTTTTTCTTTATTGCTTGTAATAACTTCATTGGAAATTTTTCATCTAATTTCTGCGAAATATTAGCATATTCTGATAAAACATTTTTTAATTTTTTACTTAAATCTTCTGCACATTCTTCTACTGCATACTTTGCAGGTACATCTCTCCGATATTCATCCTCCCTGTATATTCGTTTTAATCGTTCTGTCGTTATTAATTCTACCTTAATATCCTTTACTAATTCATACACTTCTTCCGGTATTACAAGAATATCATTTTTAGCCTCTTCGGATAATTCATCAAAATACATATCAATTACCTCCGGAATACTTAATGTCTCACCTGTTCTTAAATCGAAAACAGTATTCATATTTCCAGGTCTTCGTCGTAATGATGAAATATTTCTACACCAAAATCCCGGTGAATTAATTTTACTATTTTCCTGATAATACTCCTTCAGTTCGTTGGAATTAATATAATATTTCAGGCATCTCATATTTTCTTCTTCTGTACTTTTATCATCTATTTCAATTTTTACCACATCGTTTTCAAAGGTTATCTCTATATATTCAAATTTGTATCTAAACAACTTACTTGGATTTTTTGAAAAAATTGCATCCAACATATGCAACATTGTTGTTTTTCCACATCCATTCTGTCCTACAATAACTGTTATTCCTTCTTTTCTGAATTCAATTTCATTATCGAATATTCCAAATAATTTTTTTACAAAAAACTTCTTTAGCATAATCATTCTCCTTATTTACCACACCTTATACCTATTTCCTACTCTTGAAAAATACAACTATTTATTACATATATATGAACAAACTTATAACTCATAATATTTCCCAACGATTTATTTTGTACTAATTTCTCTACCATTTTAATTATACCAGTACTTCAACCACTATACACTATTTTTCACATTTTATTATCAAAAAAAGGCGATAAAAAGTCACAAAACCTCTTCATCCACCCGCTTTTCACCTATACTCTCACCACTACCACTTCCACAACATCTGGATGTTCAACCACCCACATACCACAAAATACCACCTGTTTTTCAGCCTCCGTCTACTAGGAGACAAAATATTCTACTGCGTTTTCCGGGAAGAATTCTTTCATCTCGCCGTAAAGCTGTGCCGCCAGTGTTTTATTATGGGCAAGTACCAGAGTTGGCTTGTTTAACTGGGCAATGACATTCGCCATGGTGAAGGTCTTACCGGAGCCGGTGACACCAAGCAAAGTCTCAAACTGGTTGCCTTCTTTAAATCCCCTGACCAGTTTCTCGATTGCCTGAGGCTGGTCGCCGGTGGGTTGGTATTCGGAGTGTAATTTGAAATGATCCATGTGATTTCTCCTGTTTTAATCAAATTTCATTTATCCAAAATTAAGGTAGTTTTCTTTTAGTATGGTTATATTTTCAGTATATCATCCTATATAAAAAAAGTACAGGGTAAACCGAATGTTTGTTCTGCGCTTTCATATTTTTTTGAGAGTTGCTGTGCATACTATGAGTTTCTCATTTCACAAACAATCCATGCGCTTTATTTACACTCCCTATGTGATATAGTACAATAGATTTCATGGAATCTTAAGAATTTACCCCTTTCGTCTTAATTTCCGGCTGCTATTCTAAGAACATCAGGGAGGTACAAAAAAGTGGCTAACATACTTGTTTGCGATGATGACAAAGACATCGTGGAGGCAATTGAAATCTATCTTACACAGGAGGGATATCACATTCTGAAAGCTTATGACGTGCAGGAAGCCCTGGATATCCTCCATACAGAAAAAGTGGATCTTCTTATCATTGATGTAATGATGCCCCGTCTTGACGGGATCCGGGCAACCGTGAAGATCCGGGAAAGCAATCCGCTGCCTATTATTATCCTGTCCGCAAAATCTGAGGACACGGACAAAATCCTCGGACTTAACATCGGTGCGGATGACTACATCACCAAACCTTTCAATCCGCTGGAACTGATCGCCAGGGTGAAATCTCAGATGCGTCGATACACCCAGCTTGGTTCAGCCACATCCACCACATCAGAACATATCTATACAACTGGCGGACTTACTGTAAATGACGACAAAAAAGAAGTACTGGTGGACGGTGAAGCGGTGCGTATGACACCTATTGAATATAACATTCTCCTTCTTCTCATGAAAAATCCCGGGCGTGTTTTTTCCACAACACAGATCTATGAGAGCATCTGGAACGAAGATGCTCTGGCAGCAGACAACACAGTGGCTGTCCACGTCCGCCATATCCGTGAAAAGATCGAGATTGATCCCAGAGACCCCCGGTATCTGAAAGTTGTCTGGGGACTGGGTTACAAAATTGAAAAACTGAGCCGGTGAACCATCCGGCACATGAAGTCTTCGCACTTCAGAAAGGGGTATTATGAATACAAACAAACCTGTAGGAAAAAGCAGATCGCTCATGGGAATTCCTGCTCTTGTCCTTGCTCTGATCCTGCCTCTGATCATGTTCTTTTCAGCGGCACTGGTGATCCAGGCAGGTATCCAGATGGACTCCGTGGATGACCTGAAAACAAAAGATTATTTCCAGACGTCTGCTTTTGCTGACAACTTCTACTCAAAAGCTTCTGCGATCCTGACCGGAATCTCTGCCAGGGAAATCCTGGATAAAACAGCCGAAAGCGCATACATTGATCTCGGAGAACTTTATAACGGAAATTCTCTCTCCTTTAAAAACACTTCCGGACTTGCCTACTCCTTCAACGATCTTAAGGAATGGAGCTCGCAGAGTATCACTTCCAATGATGACTGGATCGTCCTGGGGCTCACCACTCCGGAAGGCGAGACAAAATATATGTACTATTCTGATTTCAAAAAAGCTCTGAAAGATGGAACCCTGCAGTTAAATGCCACTCCAGGTGCTCTGAAATCCGAAGGAATTTCCCACAATGACTGGACAAAACGGATTCTTTCTTCTTTGAAAGCTGAATATGCAGACGAAGGAATTCAGTCACAGGAACCTCTGAAAAACATTACCGATAAAAACGGAAATGTGATTTACACAGATGTGGCAGATATACTCACGCCGATCCTTGAAATTCCCTGTGCACCGGAAGGCTATGACAGTCTTCTGGATTATATGAATTCCACCTCATCAAAAAACCGGAGATTCAAAGGAACTCTGACCGACGCCTTTGAGCAGCTTGCTAATGCCCGGGAGCTTTTTTCCAACTGGACAGCTGCCTCCCAGACACTGAATGAATACAGCTGTGATAATTCCAATATCCATTATGCCTATACGGATAATACCTCACAAAAAATCTTTACAAACACAGAGGCCAGCTATACTTCCGACCTGACTCATATTTCCGGTTTTTCGAACAAAAAGCCTTATGTATTCCTTAATGTCAACGACACTGCCAGAGACGAAAACGATACTCAGAGCGGTCTTACAAATCTGAACCTTTCCGCTGCTGCAAGCCCCTCTGTGGGAAACTGGATCGATTGCCTTCGAAACTCCACATACGATGAAAACTGCAGTTTCCTTGCCTGGATTGATGACACCAGCCTTCCTGTATATGATTCCATCCGGACTGCGAAACAGTATTTTCAGACTTATCGCACTTTATTTATTCCGGCTGCTGTAATCTCCGTGATCAGCTTTCTTCTCTTTATCGCAGATTTTATCTGGCTTACTGTCCATACAGGAAGAAGGAATTCCGATAACTCCAATACAGGCAATACGCAACCGGATCTGAACTTTTTTGACCGGATCTATACCGAAATAGCGACAGTACTTGTATGTATCCCGGCACTTGGCATATTAACCACAGGGCTAAATCTGCAGTATAACACCAGTAACCATATCGCTTCCATGATCATCATTGGAATAATCATCTTTCTGATTTCCTGCCTGTTCTGGACCGGTTACTTAAGCCTGATCCGCAGAGTCAAGGCACACACCCTCTGGAAAAACAGCCTGCTTCGCAAATGCCTGCATTTTCTCTTTCTGTGCCTTCAGAAAACCGGTAAACTGATCGAATTTTTCTCCAGAAACACCATCAGCCGGATCCGTATGCTGCTGGCACTTGGCATATTTCTTTTTCTTGAATTTTTCCTCAGTATCCTGGTTTCTGCATCTGATGGCTGGTTTGTGATATTTCTGCTTCTCTTTCTTCTGGATCTTGGTGCACTTTTCTTCGTCTACAAAACAGCCCTTGGCCGGGAACTTCTCCTTGATGGTCTGAAGCGGATCACGGATGGAGAACTCTCTTACAAGATCCCGAAAGAAAAGCTTCATGGAGATCAGAAAACAATGGCCCAGTATATCAACCGTATCGGTGACGGCCTGGATGCTGCCGTAGAAAAAAGTCTGAAAGATGAGCGCTTAAAAACAGAACTTATTACCAATGTTTCTCATGATCTGAAAACACCACTGACTTCCATCATCAATTACGTGGATCTTCTGAAACGAAAAAATTTTACAGATCCGGAAGTCCTGAAATATCTGGAAGTCCTGGACGCAAAAGCTCACCGACTGAAAAGTCTTACAGAAGATGTGGTGGAAGCTTCCAAAGCAAGCACCGGAAATCTGACTCTGGAGATGACTGATATCAATTTTGTGGAAATGCTCTATCAGGTGATGGGAGAATTTGAAGAACGTCTGGCAGACCGGCATCTGACGTTAATGACGCATTTCCCGGATACTCCGGCCATGATCTCTGCCGACGGCAGACGTATGTGGCGTATTCTTGAAAATCTTTTCGGCAATATCCTGAAATATGCCATGGAAAATACAAGAGTCTATGCCGAAGTACTTCTGAAACATGATCAGGTTATCTTTACTCTGAAAAATATTTCTGCACAGCCTCTGAATATCCCTGCCGAAGAACTGACCGAACGTTTTATCCACGGCGATGTTGCCAGAAATACAGAGGGCAGCGGACTTGGATTGTCCATTGCCCAGAGCCTGACTCAGCTTCAGGGTGGAACTTTTGAGCTTTATCTGGACGGTGATCTCTTTAAAGTATGCCTGAAGTTTCCGCAGAAAATATCTCCCGCAGATTTATCCGGGTCAGATGATCCGCTCTTCTAAATACACATAAAAACAGCAGCTGAAACCCTGATGATATATACATCCGGTGTCCAGCTGCTATTTTTTTCTTATTTCTGTTATTTTTTACACCTTGATCGTAATCTCCCGATCTGTCCGGTTATATTTATAATACCGTACGCCTGCCGCATCCAGCATTTTTTTTGATGCGATCACTGAAGGTGTATCTGCGTATTTGTCGCAGTCATACACGATTGTTTTGATTCCTGCCTGGATAATGGCTTTGGCACATTCATTACACGGGAACAGTGATACATAAAGCTTTGCTCCCTCCAGGCTTCCGCCTCTGTAATTCAAGATGGCATTCAGCTCACTGTGAGTCACATAAAGATATTTGGTATCCAGTGGCTCCCCTTCTCTTCCCCACGGGAATTCATCATCGGAACATCCCTTGGGAAAGCCATTATATCCCATTGACAGGATCTTATTGTCTTCACTTACAATACAGGCACCAACCTGTGAATGAGGATCTTTGGAGCGCATGCCGGAAAGCATGGCAACACCCATAAAATATTCATCCCAGGAAAGATATCCCTGCCGTTTCTGTCCTTTGTTATCCATAAGCTTAGTCCTCGATCATATTGATCCTTCTGATATGACGCTCATCGCCGGAAAACGGGGTATCCAGAAATGTATCCACAATCTTCAGAGCAAGTCCAGGACCTACCACGCGTCCTCCCATAGCAAGGATATTGGCATCATTATGAAGTCTGGTAGCCTCGGCTGTAAAGCAGTCCGTACAAAGTGCTGCACGGATTCCCTTAAACTTGTTTGCCGTGATGGAAATTCCGATTCCTGTACCACAGATCAGAATACCATTCTCACATTCACCGTTTACAATAGCCTCGGCAACTTTTTTTCCGTAAACCGGATAATCTACAGATTCAGGGCCATTACATCCGAAATCTTTATACTCCAGTCCTCTCTCTTCCAGATGTTTTTTGACCTCCTGCATCAGCTCGTACCCGCCGTGATCACATCCCAGTGCTATCATTTTGTTTCCTCCTCAACATTAATAATTTTATGACCAGCCGCCTTCAGTAAGCGGTTCATGATCGCCTGTCCCATTTTGGGTGTAAAAAATGCCTCAGAATAAATGGCACTTACATTACAGCTGTCAAAATCACGCAACACCTCATAAAGATGATGTGCGATGGTTTCTTCCTGTTCTCTGCTTCCAATACTTTTTATGATTCCATGGGAATATCTGTCTTTTGTTTCATCGGTTGCGATAATTCCCACTGTATCTCCATTTTTCTCCGCTTCCAGCGCTCTCTTTTCAATCTCTGCGATCACTCTCTCGTCCGGGCCTTCCACGATCGCAAGATCTGCTTTTGGGGCATAATGACGGTATTTCATTCCCGGAGCCTTCGGATGTACCTTACTGTCCGGTTTGATCAGACCCTTATCCATCCGGACATCTCCCAGCGTTTCACGCAGCATTTCGAGCGAAATATATCCCGGACGCAGGACAACCGGCACTTCCTCTGTAAAATCCACGATCGTAGATTCCAGTCCGATATTTACCTGTCCACCATCAATGATCATATCAATGGCATTTCCCAGGTCCTCCACTACATGTCCTGCTGTGGTGGGACTTGGTCTTCCGGAAGTATTGGCGCTTGGCGCTGCCACATATCCTCCTGCCGCCAGAATCAGTTCCTGTGCGATACGGTCACTTGGAAAACGTACCGCTACACTGTCGAGCCCGCCTGTCGTTTCTTTTGGTACGATATCTGCTTTCGGCAGAATCATAGTCAGCGGACCGGGCCAGTATTTCTCTGCAAGGATCCTTGCTTTTTCGGGAACCTCTGTAACAATCCTATCCAGATCATGAATATCCGCAATATGTACGATCAGAGGATTATCAGAAGGCCTGCCCTTTGCCGCATATATTTTCATGGATGCCTTCGGGTCCAGCGCATTTCCTCCAAGGCCGTATACCGTCTCTGTCGGAAATGCCACGAGACCTCCTTTTTTCAGGATCTCGCCACCTCTGGCTATCGCATCCCTGTCTATATTTTCCGCTGTCATAACTGCTATTTCTGCTTTCATCTTACACTCCATTACTGTCTGATATAAATCCCCTGTTCTTCAATAAAATCCTCCAGATCCTGCAGCGCATCCTGTGCCCAGGTCTCTGATTTCTGAAAAGCTTCCGGGAAAAACATCTCTTTTACAATTTTTTTACCGGTTTCTGTCTTAAATATCTTTTCTGCACTTTTTTTAATGTGCTCTTTATCAAGTCCGTTCTCAAAGTAATTTACAAGAAAATCCGCTTCTACAAGGATCTGATAATCCAGCCCGTCAATGTCTTTATAGGTGTGATGATGTCCCACCAGATATTCCACTCTACGGATCACCTGCTCCTTAAATCCAAGGTGTGTAAGCATCTCCCTGGCTGCTGCCGGTCCCTCTGCTTCCTGCGTCTTTCCGTCAGACCGTCCATATTTCTCCATTCCAACCTTGATTCCAATATCATGAACAAGGGCTGCAGCTTCCAGTATATACATTGTATCTTCGTCCAGTCCCTCTCCCTGTCCGATCAGCCTTGAAAAGCTGTGAACCTTTACAAAGTGCTGAATATGCTTCGGGTCACCCTGATAGTAACGTATCATTTCCATATAAAGCCTGTCAATTCTGTTCATAATATCCTCCTCTCGCTGCCATACATATAGTTACTTTATTATAGCGTTGTTATGGAAAAATTGTCAATCCTGCTCCACTTTCACAATATAAGTTCCTGATGTATCATCTTCAAAGACAATACTGCCAAGACTCTGGAGGAGACTGTCATTCAGCTCTGTGCCATATTTTTCTTTTTCCTGTCCGCCTACAAAGATATACGAAATATCATATCGCTGTATCAGTTCCTTCACCTTTTCTTCATCTGTGGAAGTATAAATTGTCTGAATATCAGCACTCTTCTCATTAAGATCCGGCACATTATTTCTCCAAAGCCATTCGTGAACATACCAGCCAAGCACTGTCGGAAGTCCTGTGGTGGCCGAAACTCTCTCATATCCTGTGTAACTGTCTCCATTAGCTTCCAGCACCACAGGCGATCCCTCAATGTTATCTTTCAGCCAGCGGATTGCCGCCGCATCCTGCGGAAAATCTGTTTCCAGAAATGTAGTAGCATTCAATCCCTGATAATTTGAAGGATTCCATACCTCCCCGAACCAGGAGTGCACAGCATTTCCAAAATATCCTACCGTCCAGATCAGCACAAAAAGGCCAATACCGGAAAAGATCCGGATGATTTTTTGCTTCGATACTACAAGCATCCGGTAAATCCCATATCCCATAGTCATCCCAAACAGAATATATGCCTGATAGGTAAGTTTGAACATGGTGTTGGCTCGCGCATTACCATTCTCATAAATATCCCTTACATAAACAATTTCCGGAATAAGGATCAATCCAATCGCACAAAGTCCCATGATCACAGCAAACAGATCCGGAACCGAAACTGCCTCCAGAAGTCTGTACAGGCTCTTGTGCTTCATTCCTTTCATTTTTTCTGTAAGAACAGAGATGATCAGAAGCACAGTAAGAAACACCGGAAGTCCCCAGAGGATCAGAAGCTGGTACCACAGAGAATGATGCTGTGCAAGAGCCACTCCCTGAACCATGGTTTCAAATTTCAGAGTAAACGGTAAGATCACAAGATAGGAAACCGCAATGATCTCCACTGCCTGAGCAATTGTTACTGCCAGAATCCTGGTTACTTTCCCCTCAAATCGAATAATATTTGCGATCAGAACGACACCGCCTGTCACAACAAAATAAATCACAAAATCCCAGTAGTTTGTCCACTGGAACATTCCCAGAAGAACTGCGGCCAGAAGGATATGCGGCATCAGAAGCTGCTTCAGCCAGAAATCCCTGACATCCTGTTTTTCCGGTTCCGGACCTGCACTTCGGATTTTTTTCATCCATGCATAAAGCATCCCTACAAGAAAGGTAACAAACATTACATTGACCACATGAGCGTGAAGATCCCCCAGTACAAAGGAATAACATGGAAATTCATGAATGGTCTTGTCACTTTCATTCACCGGATTATAACCGATATATCGGGTTGCATCCGGGAACCAGTAGCTGGCAGTTTCTGCCACTCCCTGAATTTTATGGATCAGAGGCAGCACGCAGCGATATACAATGTAATGCACATTTCCTGCAATGGAAACCGCAATTCCACCTGTCACTCCAGCCAGTGACGGAAGATATTTTTTTATCCTAGACATGCGTCCGTACAATCTGTCCTTTGCCATCTGTCTTACCAGGGAAAACGGATATACAAATGCAAAAGCGGCTACAAAAGTACTCATCAGATTGTAGGTTACTTCTACTCTGCTTCCTGTAAGCTTCGTGAGAAATACCGCAAAATACTGCCCTCCGTAATAATAATTAATGGTTCCCTGAGAATACCACAGATCACGGGCAGGAAGTGTTTTGCTGCGCATCATCGCCTCCATAAATCCATAATCCATAAATTTCTCTGTTCCATATGCCTGTGGACGGAATCCCGCCAGATAAGTCCAGAGAAGAAAAATTCCGAAGAAAAGAAGTTCTTCACGAACAATCAGCTGGATTTTTCCGGATGGGTAACATTCTATCCCCTTTTTCAGCTGTACATGAAAAAGAATGGCGCAGAAGATCCCGCAGATCACAGATACTCCTATGCAGGTTGCAGCTGTAAACGGAAGAAGTTTTACTGCCACCAGAAACCAGGTTAAAAATCCGGTTACTGCAATCGCCAGTGCTTTTGAAAACAGCCATCCTTTATCTTCAAATCCCTCAAAAAGTCTTCCCGTCACTGGCATGGCAACCATTCCCATAAACAGTGCAAGGAGCCACCAGGTCCAGAATGTCCACACATCTCCTCCGAGGAGATATGCGGAAAGTGCGATCAGAATTACCGCCGCAATGGATTCCGGAAGTATTTTTCTGATTTGTATTTTCATCGTTCTTCCTCCTGTATCAGATTCTGTGGCGAAGGCGGATAAAATCTCCAAATGCCTGTCTGCCGATTTTTATGATGCGTTTCATATTAATAGAATTTTTACCTGCCTGACGCGGACGGAATGTAATCGGTATATACTCCACATGCAGATGATGCTTCTCATAAATTACCGTCATCAGAACATTGGAAAGAAAAAATCCGTCCGGGATCTTTTTCAGCACTTTCGACAACTGTTTCGCATTCATCAGACGATACGGTGTATTCGCATCTTTTACCCATGTCCCAAAGGTCAGAAACAGTACCAGTCTCAGCACTCTTGTCACAAAAAGCCTGGAAAAACCATCTTCTCTTTTTTTTCTGTAACCGATCAGTAACCCGCATGTTTTACGCTTTTTCCAGAACTGCCAGAATTCATCAGGAAGTGTCTGGCCATCGGAATCGGTCTGAAATATATAATCCGCTCCGGCATCCACTGCATAATGATATCCTCGGAGGATAGTTCCCCCGTGTCCTTCATTTGGTTTGTCGATCCCGATAAGACGCTCGTATTTTTTCTGATATTTCCGAATCATTTCATAAGTGCCATCTCTGCTTCCATCATTAAGGATCACCAGGCGGCTTTCTCCTCCGATCCTCTCCACGACCGGATACCACTGTTCGATCACTGTCCCGATATTTTTTTCTTCATTGTATGCCGGCATAATGATATATAAGCTGTCATGTTTCATAGATTCTTATTCTCCCATCTTCCGAGGTATACACCAGCGGATATGTCTCCCTGATGACATCCTCTCGACACTCCTGCTGCTCAAATTCCATGTTGTCCTCAAACAGAATATACGTGATCTTCTCCTGTTTCACAGTCGCTTTCAGTATCTCCGGATCATCTGTCGTATAGATGAGCACAGCCTGTCCGGCGCGGTAATTGGTATCATATCCTGCCGACCAGGCGTAATACGGCCATCCGCAGTACATCATCACACCAGACATTGTAACCTCGTTCATCGTATATTCCGGGGTCAGAAGAAGATCATTTTTCCCAAGATTTTCAGAAAGCCAGTCTGTAAGACTGCTTTCCATGTTTACTGTCATTCTGTGTCCGGAATCATTATCCCTCAAAATGATCACATAATCGTAAACTCCGGTTGCAGTCAGACAGATGCTCATAATAATACAGACGGCCGCGCCTGCCCATTTTATTCTTTTCTTTCTGAACTCGAAAAATATGCTTCGGAGTATCCCTCCCCACAGCACTGCCGCAAATGCATAGGAGATCATGATATATTTGTGGTTCACATTGATATCCGGAGTCAGGGACACCACAAACGCAAATACTGCCGGAAGCAAAAAGCCCCCCAGTACCACTCTCTCATTTCTTTTAAAAAATACAGATGCCACGACCAGTCCTACAAAGAAAAATCCACTGATCTCCACCAGATACCAGAGTACCCCTGAAATGCTCTTGTTCTCTGCCAGAAATCCCCAGTAAAAGGAAGGGGACATCACACTTCCTGACACAAAAATCTTCGACTGCAGTTCCGAAAAGAATACCGCCAGCGCCGCACACACCGCATAATCCAGCTTTCCATCAGAAAATACAGCAAAACCAGCCAGGATCAAAAGTCCCCCGATCAGTGCAGCTCCATTCCAGAAAGCGGTCAGACCCAGGAACAGTCCCAGCAAAATTGCAATTTCCACATTCCGGAATGCCCATGCTTCTTTTGAGAAAATACGTTTTCTGATCCACAGCCAGCCATGCTCTTTGTGTCCGCAGCCAGCCTCTACCCAGTCCATGAAGATCCATACAGCCACTGCAACGATCAGAAGCCCGAATGCCAGATGTCTCTGATTGAGATATACGTTAAAATTCCATAATCCCCAGTTTTCATTTGTGGTATAACCAATGAACGCTGTGTTCTCTTTCAGTGCCTGGATAAGATTCCCTGCTTTCGCATTTTCCCACAGATACTGCCAGAACGCAGTTCCGCTGCGAAAGAAAAAGAAAACCATAGCAGCAGCACCGGCCCAGAAACTCCGGAACATCCGATAACTGATTCCATAAAGGACCATAAGAAAACCGGAAAGAGACATGATACTTACCAGATTATATCCCAGATCCAGCCGAAGCCCCAGATATTCCAGATTTCCTACCAGAAACTGAAACATAAAATGATACTTTACGTCCTGCCCTCCATAATGCGGATACTGCGTAGGAAAATTATTTCCTCTGGAAAAAGATCTCATCATTGCGGTATGAGGTGCATAATCACCATACACGGAAAATCCCGAATACAGAAGACCGTCTTTCATATGGAAGACATAAAACATCATTACTGTTACAAACGCCGTCAGAACCACAAAAAGTAAAATTTCTTTTCGCAGGATCCATTTTCTACTGATCATCTTCTCCGATACCGGAAACATTTTTTCTGTTCTTTTTCGCTTCCGGATGAAAATTCCAAGAAGACACAGCACAGTCACCGACATCACAATAATATTTCCATAAAAAAGAGGATGTTCTGCTCCCGCACATACACTGAACATCCAGGAAACCACATATACTGCCCAAGTCAGCATCAGAACTCCCGTTCCAAAAGCCGCCGGAAGGATCACCCATATCCGATTTCCTTTTTCAGTTATCTGCTGCGGAAACAGACACCCCGCCATTTCCATTCCTGTTAACACGCATAATATAAGATAAAAGATTCCAAACATAAGATTCTCCTCAATTCACGTAAAGTATAGCAGAATAGCCTTCCTGTGAAAAGGCTATTCACATTTTTTTCAATTTTTTTCGTGTTCTTCCTGGCTGGCAAGATATGTATCAATACCGTCTGCCACAGACATGGCAATCTTCGTCTGATACTCTTCTTTTTTTAACAGCTGTGCTTCTTCCGGATTTGTCAGAAATCCACACTCTACAATATTGATCACACTGGGGCTTCTTTTCAGCAGATAATAGGTCCTGTTTCCTTTCGCTTCACGTGGACGTGCAACTGAAAGCTGTCGATTCAGTTCTTCCTGGATTGCCAGAGCCAGATTTCTTCCGTTTTCAGAATCCGCATAATAAAATACCTGTGGTCCCTTTACCTGGGGATCACTGTAGCTGTTCTGATGGATGCTCACAGAAAGCACCGGTGCATATTCCTTTATCATTGCAATCCGATTTTGCAGATCCTGCGCTTTCATATTTTGTGTATTATCTTTATAAAGGCCTTTATCTTCCTCCCGGGTCATCATAACCGTAAAGCCCCTTTTCTCAAGAACTGCTTTCAGTTTTATTGCTATTTCCAGATTGATTCCCTTCTCTTTAAGTCCCTCTATTCCTACCATCCCGGAGTCAATTCCTCCATGCCCGGCATCTACCAGAATCACCTGTCCGGCCTGTATATTCCCTGATACATCTTTCAGTTTCTCCGTTGCCTCTGCTGCCTCCCTTGACAGAATATAAAAGCAGACCAGCATGAGAACTGCCATTCCGATTTCTATCCCTCGCTTTTTCAACGCAAAACACCCCCGGCGTATTTAGTTTAATATATGTCGCCAGGAGTGCTTTCATTGCATAAAATATATTGTTTTCTTTTGTCAGGACAGATTTTCTGTAATGACGCTCCAGATTCCACTGTTCTCAAATCCCAGTTTCCATTCCGCCACGCCTGCCAGTTTATATTTGGGGATAAGTTTTACTTTTTCCGCAATCGACTTGGAATCCTCAAGCCAGATCTGGTATGTAGCGCCGTCTCCTTCATAGGTTCCGTAATTCTGGCTGGTTGTCTTATCCCAGTAAGTCTCCGCTCCATTATCACTGATTGCCTGCTGTGCCTGATCCATTCCGATTGCTTCACTGGTCAGAGCTCCTCCATCTGTTGTTTTCCAGAGTCTTGTATAAAACGGAATTGCAAGAATAGTTCTCTTGGCCGGGACTTCCGCAAGTGTATCCTTGACTCCCTGTTCCACCCATGGAAGAGAAGCCACGGATCCTGTATCGGATCCTACATAATGCTCATCATATCCCATAATAATCACATAATCCACAACTTTTCCCTGTTCCGCTCTGTCATAATGACTTGTAAAATCCTCCGGAACCGGATTATCTACAGAAAGTACCAGATTATTCTCATGACACTGAATGGAAAGTTCTCTCAGAAACTGTAGAAAATGGATTCCCACATCCTCACTCAGGGATTCAAAATCAACATTAATTCCATCCAGACCTGCCTTCAGTGCATATGTAACCAGCTGGTTCTCCAGATTCTGCCTTGCGGCTGTATTGGAAAGAACCGTTGTTGTGCTCATATTCTCACTGAAATTATCCACCAGGCCCCATACTTTCAGGCCTTTCTCATGTGCCTGCATCACATATTCCCCTGATGCAAGGCTGCTCACATTTCCATCATTATCCGAAACAGAGAACCAGGTCGGTGAGATCACATTCACCCCTGTCATATTCTGGGTAGTATCCGCGAAATAGTTGTTGGCGTCTGTACTCGTAACCTGATGCCATGCAAGATTTACAGGCTCATCCATCGTGAAATAAGAATAAGCTTCCGCTTTAAAACTCCGCTTATAGTCGGTTGTATCCGCTGCACTTACTTTCTTTTTCTGGATGTATCCAATATATCCGTCATCTGTGGCTACCTGATCCCAGTCTTCTCCTTCGTTCATCAGCCTGAGAACTGTATCTTTTGCTGTTTTTGTCAGGATCTTGGATTTAATCCCGCCCCGGTACCGGATCACGGTATCCTTCTTTACAGTTACCGTCTGCACATTGCTGAATTTATACTGAATTGCTATTCTCGCAGGGTCTTTATATATATATGAATCGATATCTGTATATTTCTTCACATAATCCAGTTTCAGATAAACAGTACTCTCCTTCAGCCATACGTTTCCGCCAGGCTGATCCGATGCTGCCTCCTCTGTAAGACTGGTTGGTGTCGCATACAGGATCTTTTTATTTGCACTGTCCCAATAATATCTCTGATTCAGATATCCATTTACCACATCCAGCGGAATATAAACCTCATCTCCTGAGATCAGAGCTTTCTGTTCGAGTTTCTGTGTTCCTGCTACCAGTGAAGCCTCTCCATCTGCATTCTGACCGTAATACTCTGTCAGATCCATCTGCTTACTGGTCGGAATCAGTTTGTTAATTCCATAAACGGCTCCTCCTATAAGAGAAACCAGAACGATCAGCAGACATACCACCAGGACCGGCATATGTTTTTTTATCATTGTTTTTTTCCTTTCGGTATAAATGTCATAATTTTTTTCATTATAACATATTTCTTCTGCGTTTCGTTACAAAAATCGACTTTTAATAAATTTTCACAGTTTCTTTATAATTTCGGTTCCCCACATGGTATGTATGAGTTCCGGGGAACTTCTGCGTCCGGGGAACCGCTTTCTCTTAAGTTGTATTACATTTTTCGAATTAAATCAAAGCTTACACAGGCAATATGGCCTTCTTCATCTTCCGTATAATCCCGCATGTAAACTCCATCTTCCGCAATCTGACAGGCTTTTGCGATTTTTTTCGGAGTACTGGGCTCACCGTTGAGATAAAGGGAAACTCCGTTTTCACGGTAAAGCTTTAGTTCCCTGCGAAGGGTTTTTGCGGATTTCTTTTTTACCTGTGATATATTTTCCGTATCCCGACCTCCTTTCCTGGTTTGATTTTCAGAAAACACCAGCAACGGTTCTTGAAAAGCTGTCCTGATCCAATTTATATTGCATAAACATAAATAAAAAGGGGGAAAAATTTATTCTGTGCTGCGGCAGAAACGCCGATGAAATCTGCACAGAGATCTTATCTTCAGAAAAAGTATGACTTTAAGCTATCTTTACTGTCTTCCTGTTTCTATGGATCGGACAGCTTTTCTGTTTTTATTATACCGTTTTTCTTTTCAGATGCAAGTCTTTTATCCGATTATAAAAAAAAATTTATTTTTATCCGGAAATTTTATTTTTTCATCAGATTCTGCATCTTTACATCTTGTATATAACTGTTATATAATACAGTATGTAAAAGATTAAATTTATTGACCATAGGATGTGATTATATGAAAATAGAAAAGATCAACGACAATCAGATCCGTTGCACACTGACGAAGGAAGATCTGGACAGTCACCAGATCCGTATCAGTGAACTTGCTTACGGAACAGAGAAGGCCAAACGTCTCTTCCGTGATATGATGCAGCAGGCTCAGATACAGTTTGGTTTTGAAGCTGATAACATTCCACTGATGATCGAAGCAATTCCCGTAAGTGCGGAAAGTATCATTCTTATCATCACCAAGGTGGAAGATCCTGAAGAACTGGATACCCGTTTTTCCAAATTTGCTCCATTTAAAGGAAATAAGCCTTCGGATACCGTTGAGATTGACGGAGCCGATAATATCATTGATATCTTCCAGAAACTCTGTGAATCCAAACTTAAGAATCTTCCCCAGAAGCCGGAAGAAAAGAAATCCGAACCCGCAGCATCACCGAATCCGGAAAATCCGGATGCTTCACAGGCTTCCGAGAATTCTGTACGGCTTATCCGTCTGTACTCTTTCCCAGGACTTGACGATGTTATCGCTGCTTCTCATGGTATGAACGGTTTCTTTACCGGAAACAATACCCTTTATCGCGAAGGCGAGGATGGAGTATACCAGCTTGTTCTCCATCAGTCTGACTGCACTCCGGAAGAGTTTAATAAAGTATGCAACATTCTTTCTGAGTACGGAGTTGGTCGTGCATTTACTCCTGCCGGGGAGGCTTATCTTCGTGAACATGGTACACTGATCGCAGATGATGCCCTTCAGAAACTTCTTAAACTTTAAATTTTCAAAAAATAAACCGCTGTCAGAAATACGATCATCCCTGATATGGCTGATCCATATTTCCAACAGCGGTCTTTTTTCAGTAAAACAGCAGGTACTGCTTACTCTCCGAGAAAATCATTGATCTGTGCTACAAGAACATCTGCGTCCAGTCCATGAACCATAGCTGCCTCTTCCAGAGATTCCATCTGAGAAGACGGGCATCCAAGGCAATGCATTCCTGCCCGCATCAGGATTGGTGCAATATTAGGGTCTACTGTAAGAAGTTCTCCGATCAGCATACTCTTTGTAACCTTTGCCATGTGCGTACTCTCCTTTACTGATTTATCGAAATGTTTCCACTTCGTTCTGCTATTATAATACGAAATCCCAGAGGAATCAACGCCTTATCGCTTCCTTTATTTACCGGCGCTTCTCTGGTTCTCTGATTTTTATTTTGTATATAAATTTATACTTGTATTCTTTGTACATATATATTAGAATGGGAATAGAATCCCTGGTAGGGGATACATACAATACACCATTTTAAAGGAGGATATCAATTATGGCATATGTAATTTCTGACGAGTGCGTTAGCTGTGGAACATGCGAGGGTGAGTGCCCGAACGAAGCTATTTCTCAGGGAGATGAGCATTATGTAATCGACGCAGACGCTTGTGTTGACTGCGGAACATGCGCTGAGGCCTGTCCAGTTGGTGCTATCTCTGCTGAGTAATGCACCATTTGCTTGATAAGCTACCGTAACGAATGAGGCTGCCGGTTTACCGGCAGCCTTTTCTGTTTCTTTTATTCTTTTTTCCATCACAGGCAGCTGCCGCCTCTCTTCTTGCCTGCTGTTTCTTTCGGATGGCTTCATCCAAAGAACGACACCTGTATTCTCCTTCTTTTTTCCGTTGCATTTCCTCATGGATCAGCCGTTCCAGGATTTCCTGAAATTCGAGGATCTTTTTGTCATCCTCTCTATGCTCCTTTGATGTTTTCTGCTTCTCCATAAACATGTCTTCTGCTGCTTCTTCTGGTGTTCCTACCGGAATATCTTCAATCTCAACCGCTTCTCCCTCCAGGATTTCACTGCCGGTTTTTGCAAGGTCTGACGGATAAGTATTTCTTGCTTCCTGCGGAATCAGCGTTCGGATTGCTTTCAGCTGAAGACCTCTGTTTTTCAACTCGTTTATTTTAAGAAAAAGCTGGATATCAAAAGGTGTATAATAGCGGTGTCCCAGTTCATTGCGCCCAATCCGAAGATCCAGTTCTTCCTCCCAGTACCGCAGAACATAAGATTTCACGCCTGTCATTGTTACAGCCTGTCTCACCGTATATCTTTTTTCCATCGTGAACGCCCCCTTGTGTAGAGATTCACTGTTACTGTCTATAGTATAACCCCTGGATTCAGGAAATGGCAAGAAAAATCGGTTGACATAATTTTACCGGATGTGACTTATCAGCAGAGCCGTGCAGCCGGAAAAACAAAATGCTGTCAGGCTAAATACAAGTGTTCATCCTGACAGCATTTCATTTTTCCGTCTGCACGGCTCTACTTTTTCATATTTACAAACTGCGTATACCTTGGCAGCCATACCAGTTCTACGGTTCCAATGGGGCCGTTTCTCTGCTTGGCTATGATGATCTCTGCAATGTCTTTTTTCTCGGTATCTTTATGGTAATAATCGTCTCGATAGATGAACATGACCACATCCGCATCCTGCTCAATAGCTCCGGACTCTCGAAGATCCGAAAGCATCGGCCTGTGATCTGGTCTCTGTTCTACCGCACGGCTCAGCTGAGACAATGCGATCACCGGCACATCGATCTCTCTTGCCAGCGCTTTCAGAGATCTGGAAATATCGGAAATCTCCTGCTGTCTGGAATCGGATTTTCCGCTTCCGCTCATCAGCTGCAGGTAATCGATCATGATAATTCCAAGATTGTGCTCCAGCTTATATTTCCTGCATTTGGAACGAAGTTCCGCAATAGAAATTCCAGGAGTATCGTCAATAATAAGATTGGAGCCACCGATGATATCTGCACCTTCCACCAACTTCGTCCAGTCTTCATCTTTCAGATTTCCGGTACGGAGATTCTGAGAATCCACATGGGATTCCATGGCAAGAAGACGGTTTACCAGCTGCTCCTTGGACATCTCCAGACTGAAGATCGCCACGGTCACATCTTTACGAAATGCCATATACTGGGCAATATTCAGCACAAAAGCAGTTTTTCCCATGGAAGGTCGCGCCGCAATCAGTACAAGGTCGGACGCATGCATACCGGAGGTCTTATAATCCAGATCTACAAATCCGGTAGGAATTCCGGTGACGGAGCCTTTCAGCTTGGAAGCCTTCTCAATGTTACTGACTGCATTTAATACAACCTGCTGGATCGGTACATAATCACTGCCGTTTGTTCTCTGCAGAATATTGAACAGTTTCTTTTCGGATTCCTCAAGAATGGTCTCCGTGCTGTCCTTTTCCAGATAGCAGGCATTGGCAACTTCTTCCGTAGTCCGGATCAGCCGGCGGAGAACTGCCTTTTCACTGACAATATTGGCATAATATTTCACATTGGCAGAGGTAGGAACTGCAGCGATCAGGTCACGGACATATTCCATACTGCTGATGTCCGGAGGGAGTTCTTTCTCCTTGAGACGGTTCTGCAGGGTGATCAGATCTACCGGCTGTCCCTCATTACAGAGTTCTACCATGGCATCAAAGATAATACCATACTGTTTCTGATAAAAATCATCACTGGTCAGAATCTCGGAAGCCACAAGAATCGCATCACGGTCCAGGATCATGGAACCGATCACTGACTGCTCTGCCTCAATACTGTGAGGAAGAATCCTCTTGATCAGTGCCTCTTCCATCGATTACGCCTCTTTTACCCAAACCTTGAGACTTCCGGTTACTTTCGGATGGAGACGTACCGGAACGTTGGTAACACCAAGGTTCCGGATTGGATTCTCCAGCTGAAGTTTTTTCTTATCGATATCCAGATTCAGCTGTTTTTTTGCTGCCTCTGAGATTTCCTTGGAGGATACAGAACCGAATGTTCTTCCACCCTCGCCCACTTTCAGGGTCAGGATGATCTCTTTTGTGGAAAGCTCCTCTGCAAATGCCTTGGCAGCGTCCAGGTTCTCCTGTGCAACCTTTTCCTCATTTGCCTTACGGAGTTTCAGGTCATTGAGGTTCTTGGATGTAGCCTCAACACCAAGTTTTTTCGGCAGGATCATATTTCTTGCATATCCGTCACTTACATTTACGATCTGTCCCTTTTTTCCCAGGGATTTTACATCTTCCAGAAGAATTACTTTCATTTCTATTTGTCCCCTTCCTGATATAACTGGTCTATAATTTCTTTCAGCATTCTCTCGGTCTCATCCATGGTGTCTTTCACCTGCGCACCGGCAATATTCAGATGTCCGCCGCCGCCCATCCGTTCCATCATGACCTGGACATTAACTTCGTCAATGGCTCTGGCACTGATGTAAACCTCGTTATTATAGCTGGTAAGAACAAAGGATGCCTTGACTCCGGCAATGTTAAGAAGCTCATTGGCCGCCTGTGCACCTACAACGGTAGGGCTTTCCAGACCTTCACTTGGGCATCTTGCAATGGCAAAATAATCCCGGTAGATCTCAGCAGTACGGACAGCCTCCGCTCTCGCCTTATAGGAATCAATATTGTCACGGAGCATCTTGCGTACACGTGTCACATCCGCCCCGCATCTTCGCAGAAATGCCGCAGCCTCAAAGGTACGTACACCTGCCCTTGTTGTAAAATTGTTGGTATCGATCATGATACCCGCATAAATACAGTCCGCCTCAATGCTGCGGAGCTTCAGTCCGTCTGCAAAATACTGCAGGATCTCCGCGATCATCTCGCAGCTTGAAGATGCATAAGGCTCCACATAGGAAAGAACTGCATTCTGTATTACCTCACTGCCACGGCGGTGATGATCCAGTACCACGATAGTCTTGGTCATATAGAGAAGATCCTGACACTCTGTATAACTTGGCTTGTTGGTATCTACTACAACCACTACCGTATTATTATCCACAAGCTCTTTGGCCTGATTACTGTCCACAAACATGGATGGTTCATAATCCGGGTTCTCCATAAAGCCACTCATCAGAGGCCGGATGGATGTGGTCGGATCATTAATTACAATGTGCACCGGCTTACCAAGAGTCTTGCCTGCACGGTAAATACCGATGCCTGCTCCCAGAGCATCCACGTCGGTGATCTTATGTCCCATGACAACCACACGGTCCTTGGTACTCATAAATTCCTTCAGCGCCTGGGCCTTCACGCGGGCCTTTACACGGGTGGATTTCTCCATCTGCTGAGCTTTACCGCCAATGTAGGTGATATTATTGCCATTTTTGATCACTACCTGGTCGCCGCCACGTCCCAGTGCCATCTCAATGGCAATTCTGGCATATTCATAATTCTGAATATAAGTGGAAGCATTCAGACCGATTCCAATACTTAAAGTCACTGCCATCTCGTTTCCGATGTTAACAGTCTTTACCTCATCCAGAATATGGAATCTCTGTTCCTTCAGAATTTCCAGCGAGCTCTGGCGCATGATCAGGAGATATTTATCTTTCTCCAGCTTCTTTACAAGACCGTCAAAGTTGGAAAAGTACTTCGTGATCTTACGGTCGATCAGTGCGATCAGAAGAGATCTCCGCACATCCTCCACACTTTCAAGAGCTTCCTCATAATTATCCAGATAAGCCAGGGCTACTACAAGCTTATTATCTTCATTCTTCTGAATGTATTCCTTAAGCTCTGTCTCATCATAAAGATACATGGCGATCAGGCTAACATTCTGGGACATATCCTCCAGAATATCTGCATGGCTTACCACTTCTCCCATGGTCACCCTCTGCATGGACACACGATAGATCCGATCCCCGAAATGCGTACTCATCTCGGAAATTTCCAGCTCATCGGCTACCGGAAGCTTGTCCGGAGTAATGTCCGGAAAAACTGTGCTGATATTTTTTTTATAAAACTGATCTCTGCCCGTGATCTCCGAAAAGATCCGGTTGGACCAGATCATACGGCCTTCCATATCCATAATGGCATAGGGAAGTGCCAGTTCTTCCAGCATCCTCTTTTCCACCACATCATACTGATTGGCAAATGCTATCATATCATTGATGATCAGCGGTTTGTGATATCGGAAAAGCTGTACTGCGATAAAAATATAAATAACAGTACCTACAGACACCAGAATTCCGGCCTTCACACTTACAATAAACACCAGCAGGTCCAGCAGCACCACCAGAACCGAAAGATACAGTGGCCAGCGCATGAAGTGTTTCATAGGCCCTTTAAATTTGACTTTGTTGTTCATTGCTTTTTCCTGTTCTCAACGTAATAAAAACCACAAGTTATCTATCATTATACCAGATTTCTTATTATAATTCCATAGTTATGATAAAATCTGCACGACAAACGCATGAATGGTTAGCAACTGCAAATTCTATTTTTTTCTACTTTTT
>OGQG01001062.1_pt1 | contig 23335 bp, 21 predicted proteins | sample 1553201 | NCBI WGS metagenome assembly OGQG01 (sample SAMEA2579925, study PRJEB22360) | human gut metagenome | biome: human gut; feature: human-associated habitat; material: faeces | place: Denmark | collected 2008/2010
AACAACCGGTTTGCCGCCTTCCATTACTGCTACACAACTGTTTGTTGTTCCTAAGTCAATACCAATAATCTTGCTCATAATAATACTTCCTTTCTGTCTATACCATGACTGTTATTTTCTTTATTAGTTTAACACTTTAACCATACTGTGTCTGACTACTGAATCTTTATACATATAACCCTTTTGGAATTCCTCAATGACCTGATTGGATGCATCTGAATCATCTTCATCATGCATAACGGCATTATGGAAATTCGGGTCAAATTCTTTACCAACTGCCTCAATCGGTGTCACACCGATTTCTTCTAATCCAGTAAGAAGCTGTTTGTAAACGGCCTCAATTCCTTTGGCAAATGGTGTCTCTTTTTCTTCATCGGAAAGTCCGTCAAAACCTCGCTCCAAGTTATCCACAACCGGAAGCATCTTTTCAACAACTGACTTCGCACCAATTTCAAACATGGCACTTTTTTCTTTTTCCGAGCGGTTTCTAAAGTTTTCAAACTCTGCCAGATTTCTCATCAGGCGGTCATTCAACTCTTCAATCTTTTCATCTTTTTTGTCTTTTTTTGCTTTCTTCTTAACCGCTTTTTCTGACTTTTCCGTTTTTTTCTTTTCTTTTGTTTCTTCTTTATCGGCTTGTTCCACCGTTTCTTCTACGGTTTCTTCTTCCTTTACTTCTTCTTTAACGTCTTCGTTTTTCATCTCTTCAGCCAATTCACTTCACCTCGCTATTTCTTTTTAAATATGTCATCTAGCTGCTGCATGCAGTTTTCCAATGTGCCAACTACTTTTTCGTAGTCCATACGCTTTGGTCCGACAATACCTATCTTTCCATAAACGCCTTCTTTAATTCGGTACGTGGCAGTTACAACGGAACAATCTTTCATTGACTCTACCGGTGATTCCTCACCAATGTACACCTGAATGCCATGTTCTTTGTCATCCTCCGGTGGTTCATCGTTGGCCCATGCTGACAACATCTGTTTTTCTTCAAATGTGGAAAGCAGTCCGGTCATTTTCTCCTTATCCGATAACTCCGGATATTTCAAAATATTCGTGGCGCCCGATGTGTAAATCTCTGAGTCATCCTCTTCTGTCATAACTTCCGAAATACAATCCAAAATGCTGGATGCCAATTCTCCGTATTCCCCTGCTTTTTCCTTGATTTGTTGCATAATCGCCATGTTAATCTCAGTAAAATCAAGTCCGGTGAGTGCCGTGTTCATCAAAAAATTCATCTGAGCAATCACATTCTCATCGGCATCCGTCATAAGGTTAATGAACTTATTGCTTACGTGGTTGTTATCAAGAACAACAATCACAAGCAGCTGTCGTTCACTCATCTGATTTAGCTGGATAAACTTAATCCGCTTATGCTGATACTTTGGCTTGGTCACCATGGAAGTGTAATTCGTATTCTGTGCAAGTAACTTTGCAACCTGCTGTAACAGAAGGTCAATCTTGTCTGCCTTCTCGACCATCAACTCCTTCATCTCAGACACTTCTTCATCTTTTCTCTGTAAAATCGTGTCTACATATAGTCGGTATGCTTTATCCGAAGGAATTCTGCCGGCAGAAGTGTGTGGCTGTAAAATGTATCCCATCTCTTCCAGATCCGACATCTCATTACGGATGGTTGCGGAACTAAGATTCAAATCCGTGTACTTGGAAACGGTTCGGGAACCAACCGGCTCGCCTGTCTCCATATAATTACGAATAATCGCTTCGAGTATCTTTTGTTTTCTCTCATTCAGTTCCAAAATACCACCTCGCTTCCTTTTTGTTAGCACTCACTATCAAAGAGTGCTAATCATTGACTAAACTAAAGATACCACCTTGTGTTGCCTTTGTCAATAGGGTTTGTAAAAATTTTTTTCAAAATAAAAACACCGGTGCAAAAAAGTCTCCTTCTAAGCACCGGTGCATTGTTTCATTCTTATTATTTCTGCAGAGACGCAGCATAATCATTAATTACATAATCCATAATGGATGCCGTTCCTACAATTTCACATCCATAAATATAGTCATCTCCGCTTTTCTGCTGACGGATAATTCGAACAACACAATTGAGTGAATCGTTTTCTGCCAAAGTAAGTCTCGCATTAAAGTAATACCCCATCGGCAGTACACTGGCTGAACGGAAACCAATGCCCGCTTTGGAAACATCAATTACCTCAATCGGTGCATTAATATTTTCCACCTTTACGTGATCCTGCTTAAATAAATTGGAAATTTCCAAATTCAATTTTGCTGGCCAGCGTTTTTCTCTTCTCATCTCAATCATAATAAGCCTCCATTATTCATCGTCATCTTCATCATCTGTATCTGTATCTGCATCATCTATAACAGTAACGGTACATTTTGCTTTTACACCGCTTCCGTCAGTTGCCATTGCCGTAATCACTGCCTTACCGGCATCTACGATATAAACATAACCATCCTCATCTACTTTAACCACTTTTTTATTGGAACTGGTCCATTTCAATGTCTGGTTTGTTGCATTGGATGGAGAAATGCGAGGTTCAAATTCATAATCTTCTTCGTCCTCATCATCTTCATCCTCATCGTCTTCATCATCCGAATCCTCATCAGAATCCTCTGTGTCATCGTCGGAGTCATCATCGGAATCGTCCTCGTCTTCAACCAATGGCATATGAAGTGTCAACTTTTTCTTCATGCTGATTTTTTTAATCAAAACATTCTTTTTTGCAACGGTAACAGTAAATTTTACCTGTTTCGCCGGATTCGCTTTGGATTTCACTGTAATCTTAGCTTTTCCTATTTTTTTTGCTTTCAAAACGCCCTTTTTAGAAACCGTAACAACCGATTTTTTGGAAGACCCAAACTTGACCGCTTTGCTTGCCTTACTTCCTTTTTTTAGAATAACATTCACGGAAAGTTTCAGTTTCTTGCCTTTACCAAGTGTAATATTTTTGCCTTGGACATTCGTAACCTCAACTTTTTTTACATCTTTGCTCTTTGTCGTCTTTGCCTGGCTCGGATTCCAGATAACCGTGTAGGTCATCATAACTGCAAGCGCTAACAACCCAGCGAACAGCCTAAAACATCTTTTTTTCATATAAGATACCCCCTTAAAATAAATAATGGCATCTGCGAATCACTTCACAGATACCATCATTTTATCATACGTGTCATTTTATTGTCAAATATTCCAGATCTATTATTTCCGATCAAGAATCTCCGTCAATATCTGATTTACCATACCCGGATTTGCTTTACCCTGCATCGCTTTCATCGTCTGGCCAACCAAGAAACCAATTGCTTTTTTCTTCCCTGCCTGATAATCGGCAACAGACTGTGGATTTTCCTCTACAATCTTCTCAATCGTTTCGCGCAGAGCTCCCTCGTCACTGACCGTACCAAGTCCATGCTCTTTGACATACTGCTCCGGGTCTGTATTCTCTGTGAAAACAACTTCGAAGACTTCTTTTGCTACGGTGGAGTTAATCGTTCCTTTATCCGCAAGGGCAATTAACTTTGCGAGATTCTCTGGGGCAAAAGTAATATCTTCCGGCTCCATTTCTTTCTCTTTTAAAAGACGCATCGTCTCGCCCATCAGCCAGTTTGATGCTTTCTTTGGATTTGCTCCAAGTGAAACCGTCTGCTCAAACAAATCTGCCATCTTCTTGCTCGCCGTAAGAATCGAAATATCATAGGCAGGAATATCAAATTCTTTTTCGTAGCGTGCTGCCTTTTGCTCCTGAAACTCCGGTTCGCTGTCCTTAATCTTCTGAATCCATTCATCGGAAATGACAATCGGTGTCAAATCCGGGTCCGGGAAGTAACGGTAATCCTGCGCATCCTCTTTGGAACGCATTGCATAGGAATATTCTTTATTGTCATCCCATCGTCTTGTTTCCTGCACAACTTTTTTGCCATCTTCCAACAACTCAATCTGGCGCGCACGTTCTCCTTCAATGGCGCGGGCAATTGCTTTAAAAGAATTCAAGTTTTTCATCTCGGTACGGGTACCAAATTCACTCGCACCAACCTCACGCACTGACAAGTTGACATCCGCACGCATAGAACCTTCATTTAATTTACAATCGGATGCGCCAAGATACTGAATCGTCATACGAAGTTTTTCCAGATACGCAATTACTTCATCTGCGCTTCGCATATCCGGCTCTGACACAATTTCAATCAGAGGTACACCGGAACGGTTATAATCCACGAGGGAACAGTCTGCCCAGTCATCATGTACCAGTTTTCCGGCATCCTCTTCCATATGAATTTCATGGATACCAACATTTTTTTTGCCGCCGGCTGTCTCAATTTCAACATGTCCATTGATACAGATTGGCAGATACAACTGGGAAATCTGATAGTTCTGCGGGTTATCCGGATAAAAATAATTTTTTCGATCAAATTTACAATACTGGTTAATGTCGCAGTTTAATGCCAGACCAACTGCCATCGCATATTCTACAACCTGCTTATTTAATACCGGCAAAGAACCCGGCATACCGGTACACACCGGACAGGTATGAGTATTTGGCGCACCGCCAAATGCCGTTGAGCAGCCGCAGAAAATTTTTGTTTTCGTTGCTAATTCCACATGGACTTCCAGTCCAATCACTGTTTCGTACTGTTTTGCCATGATTACTCCGCCTCCTTTGCCTGTTCATATGTGTATGCCGTCTGAATCATTTTCTTCTCATTAAAACAATCCGCGATAAGCTGCAAACCAATCGGCAAACCATTTTTATCCATTCCACAAGGGACTGTCATTCCCGGCAGACCGGCAAGGTTTACAGAAATCGTATAAATGTCGCCCAAATACATTTTCAACGGGTCACTTAAACTGTCTCCAATTTTAGGTGCCGTCGTTGGTGCTGCCGGTGATAAAATCACATCATATTTTTCAAATGCACGGTCAAACGCCTTTTTAATCAATGCTTTAGTACGCAGTGCTTTTAAGTAGTAAGCATCATAATAACCACTGCTTAAAACAAAGGAACCAAGCATAATACGACGTTTTACTTCCGGACCAAAGCCTTCGGAACGGCTCTTTTTGTACATATTATGAAGTCCTTCGTATTCCTCTGTGCGGTAACCGTATTTTACACCGTCAAAGCGGGACAAGTTGGAACTTGCCTCAGCGGAAGCAATGACATAATACGCCGGAATTGCATACTCAACAAGACTTAAGTCAAATTCCTCGACAATTGCTCCTTTTTGTTTCAAAACTTCTGCTGCCTTGAAAATCGCATCCTTTACCTCGGAATCAAGTCCTTCTCCAAAGTAGTCTTTTGGAATACCAATTTTCATTCCCTTTACGTCATCTACAAGTGCCGATGTGAAATCGGTATCCTCACGTGCCACACTGGTGCTATCCTTCTTATCATAGGAAGAAATTGCTTCTAGAATTGTTGCGCAGTCGGTTACATCTTTAGCAATTGGGCCAATCTGGTCAAGTGAAGAACCGTAAGCAATCAGCCCGTAACGGGAAACCGTACCATACGTTGGCTTGATTCCGGTCACACCACAGAATGAACTTGGCTGGCGGATAGAACCGCCGGTATCTGAACCAAGGGCAAAGGAACATTCCTCCGCCGCAACTGCCGCACAGGAACCACCGGAAGAACCGCCCGGTACATGCTCCGTATTGTGTGGGTTTCTCGTAATTCCGTAAGCAGAGGTCTCTGTTGTACTTCCCATGGCGAACTCATCCATGTTTGTTTTTCCGATGATAACTGCTCCTGCTGCCTCCAGATTTTTTACTGCTTCCGATGTATACGTTGGCACAAAATTATATAAAATCTTGGAACTGCATGTTGTAAGCACGCCCTCGGTACACATATTATCTTTGATTGCCACCGGGACTCCCGCAAGCGGGCCTGTCAGCTCACCGGCATCAATTTTTTTCTGTATTTCTTTTGCTTTTTCTAAAATAGCTTCTTTTTCTAACACAGTAACATAACTGTGAATCGTATCTTCTTTTTTCTCAATCTGCTCTAAGGCGTCCAATACTGCCTCTTCTACAGTCACTTCCCCGGCTTGAATCTTTTTTCCGAGTGCAACCGCCGTCAAACTCATTAAACTCATATGCTTCCTCCATTCCGCTTATTAAGCAAAGGTTTTTGGCACCATGTATGTTCCTTCTTTTTTCTGCGGTGCATTTTTCAACATGTTCTCTCTGTCATCTCCATTTGTCACTTCGTCCTCACGGAACACATTGTGAACCGGGAACACATGAGACATCGGTTCCACGCCCTCGGTGTCAAGTTTGTTTAATTTGTCAATGTAATCGAGCATACTTTCCATATCTTTTTTTGCCTGCTCTTTTTCTTCTTCATTCAATTCCAGTTTTGCTAAAATTCCTACATATTCAATTGTTTCATCTGAAATATGATTTGCCATACAAACACTTCCTTTCTTTTATGGTTCGAGACGGTTCAAATCCCTTGGGAACAAGGTCGTCTCACGAACATTCTCTTCCCCTAACAGTTTCATTGTTAAGCGCTCCATTCCAATTCCCAGTCCACCATGTGGCGGCATGCCATGTTTGAAAATCATCATGTACTGCTCCATGCCTTCCTGCGTCATTCCCCTGTCCGCAATTTTGTCCACAAGCGTCTGGTAATCGTGAATACGCTGTCCACCGGTTGTGATTTCAAGTCCGTGGAACAATAAATCAAAACTCAGTGTATATGTCGTATCTTCCGGGTCATCCATCGCATAGAACGGACGTTTTTTTGAAGGATAATGGGTAACAAACACAAAATCGGCATCCATTTCTTCCTTAAAGTATTGTCCAATCAGTGCTTCCTCTTCCGGCTCTAAGTCAAATGGGTTGCGGATTGTCCGGTTGTATTTTTCTGCCACGAGTTCTTTTGCCTTGTCAAACCGAACCTGTGGAATTTTATCAACCTTTGGCAGTGTGACTTTCAAAAGATCCAATTCTTTTTTGTACTCTTTTTGCAAAAGTTCCATCGTGTACTGCAAAAATCCGGTTTCCATCTCCATAATATCTTCAAAGCTGTCAATATAGCCCATCTCAAAGTCAAGAGAAGTATACTCATTCAAATGACGCTTTGTGTTGTGCTTTTCTGCACGAAATACCGGCGCCGCCTCAAAGACACGGTCAAACACGCCAACCATCATCTGTTTGTAAAACTGCGGGCTTTGTGCAAGCACAGCATGTTTATGAAAATATTCGAGACGGAATAAGTTTGCACCGCCCTCAGCACCTCTGGCGCCGATTTTTGGCGAATGGATTTCGGTAAAGCCCTGCTCATGCAGAAAATCCCGGAATCCACGGATGATTCCTTCCTGGATTCTAAATTTCGCACGCTCCTTTACATTTCGCAGAGAAAGCGGACGCAAATCCAATTTTGTTTCCAGCGAGGTATTCATTTTCCATTTGTTAATGGCTATCGGCATTGGCTCCGTTGGCTTTGACAAAATGGTTACGGTACGCAGGCGGATTTCAAATCCATGCGGTGCACGCTCCTCTTTTGCCACAACACCGGTCACACAAACGGTATCTTCTTCCTGCAATTCTTTCAGCGAAATATCCGTAACGCCATCTTCATAAACGGTCTGCAAAAGCCCCTCGCTCTTTCTCAAAACCACAAACGCCACATCGCCCATGTCTCTGATTTTGTGAACTGCACCATTTACCGTTACTTCTTTTCCCTCATACTCACCGGCTAAAATCTCTTGAATGCCAAGTGCCTTTTTTTCTGTCTTTCCTGTTAAATATTCCATAGTAACCTCCATTCCCATGTGTCTTCACATGATTCCACCAAATGATTTTGAAGGTTGCAAAAAAAGCAACCTGCCATCGACAGATTGCTTTGAAATAAATACGTCCCAGCAAAGCATCTCTGCCTTCTGGGACGGGAAAAATGTTCATCAAAATAAGAGCCTAAAAACCCGCGGTACCACCCGCATTGAGACACCCCGTCGTATCTCCACTCATTCAACCAATAACGGTGTCACCCGGATGAGCCTACCTCTTATAATCGTTTCAACTCATCAGCTCCGGAATGTTCTCCTGTTTACCGCTTCCGCAAGACGCTCGCAGTCCATGACGCCTCTCCCTGTCGTAAAGTCACTGCATAAACAATCGTTTCCTTCATTGCTTTGCCATGTATTGTAGCACAGAGGGAAAAATGTGTCAAGCATTTGAACAATTTTTGTTACTCTATTTTTTAGGCCTCTTGCATCCATAAATATCCATTACACGCTTACCCTGATAATATAATTGACAATTACCACTTTCAAAGTCTCCTTTTGAACATTGCCCATGTTCTGTACCAGTAAAAGATTCTTTTACAAAAATTGTATTTTTATCCCCCAGTATATCCTCTCCCAAATAGGGAGCATATATCAAATCAATCCGTCGTGCATTAGATTCATTCTTCTTCTTAACAACATCACTCTTATCCACCTTAGATGGAGCTTTATTAGGCACAGCAGCAGTTTGTCCCCCGCTTTGTGATCCATTTGAGTCTCCAAGAATGGAAATAATGAATCCCGCAACGAGTAACATAATGATGCATACTAATAATCCAAAAATGTTTTCAACTGCGCACAATAATAACGGACCAATTACAACTCCATAAGCAACTGAAAAAATAAAACTGGTTCCTAATCCTGTTCCATAATGCTGTAACAGCCAAATTGACAATATTGATAACCCCAACACTGCAAGTTGAACTATAAATTCTACGCCTTTATCTGTTATTACACGGTTTGCCAATACTATAGAAAGAATGGTCACAAGTATTATTGTTAAAGTAAATAATACTTTAACAATTAACTTACTACTTCGGTAAAAACAATACAGTGTTATAAGCAGCCCCACACTTAATAAGACCAATGTGATAATAAAAAAGACGCTATCATACATCCCCTCCATATTTCCTTGAACTGATATTTCACCAAATTTCCCCGCTTTAAATAATGCAAATGTATCACCATATCCTGTGTCAACAATGAACATAATCCATAAAACAAGTCCTCGAACAAATGTTATTCCCATTCCTAGTAAACAACATCCTGCACCAATTCGATCAATTGCCTTGGCCTGCGAATCTTTTGCAATCTGAATCGGCGTCTTTATTCCCTTTACACACCATCGCACAAACCAACTAATTATTGAAATTACTACATCAAACATATTAAATCCTCCAATCTTTCTTATCTTTCAATTTAACCAGCCAACACACGATTAAATCTATGATTACTATCCTCATCATCTTCTGTAACAACCTTGTCAGCAAATGATAAATCCTTAGCTTCTAATATATCAAGAGTAATTACTGGTCGTATTCCGGCAATTATTTTTTCTTTACCAACTCCCTTCCATCCCACAATTCCATCACACGAAACATCTGCTTCTGAATAATCAAAATTTTCCGTATTAGACAACTCATACGAAGCAAGATAATCATTCTCACCTATAAAATTATATTTACCATGGTTTTTTATAACATCATCAATAATTCCTGCCTTTCTAGCATACTTCCTTTGTTGTTTATCAACTTTATTTTCATATTGCTGAACCGCATAAGCCGAAGCTGTCGCTGTCCGAGTTCCTACACATCTTTCAAATTTCCCAACAGCAGCCTCCAAAGTATTCTCTCGATCATTAAACCCATACTTCGTATTTTTAATCATATCTTCCGATGGCAGTGCAATTTTACATGTTGAGTCGTTATTATATGCCTCCTCTTTAATGCTATCTAGTTGTTCTGTCGAAAAGGCATTTTTTCCAAATTCATTATTAAGCCATTTATTAACCGAACAATTTTTCCATTGCCAATCAATAGCTTCGAATCCACTCTCTCCGTTTTGAATTTGTCGAAAACCTGGCGTATCATAACTTTTGTATTGATAATCCAATACTTTATCGGATATCAATAATATCTTATTATCCTTAATTGATAAAATCCTCCATTTGATAGGTTGCTTATCATCTTTTTTATCAATAATTCCATCTTCATTTGTATCATCCTGCCAATATATGCCATAATACACACAGTTATAGGTACTTCTTAAATAGTGCAAATTCTGATTACTATTTTCCACTTCCTTTTTCTCTACAATAGGTTCTGTTAATTCTAAGTCACTGCATGTGCATACATCGTTTAGTGTCCGCTTTGAGTTTTCAAAATGATAATTTTTCTTAAAATAAGCTTTGTCCGCAGTGACAACGTCAAATGATAATGAAAATTCTTTTTCTTTTGTTCCTTCATTACCATTTTTCGTTATTTTATTAACAATATAATCCTTTAATTTCTTAAACAAACTAGCATCATCATCACATATACTTACAGAAATAATCGGTGCTGCAATACCAAGATCTTGACAGTGAACAAACGCACCATCCTCTCTTCGCTTTAGTCTATCAATTGCAGTCAACTGAACAAGTATATCTGCTTTAAAATCTGCTATTTGCTTACCGCAAATATTTAAAATAATTTTGGGTTCTACTCCCGCTCGAGCAGTTATATTTGCCTCAACAGTGGGGGAATTTCGCGGAACATCAATTTTTTCATTAATCAATCTTCCTTCAGACTTATCAATCCCCAATCTTCTCCCAAAAGATAAATCTGTCGTAATTTTTATTTCCCCATTAATATCTGCAACCAAATTAAACTGTATCACACCAGATACAAGACCATTTCCCAGTGGCAACTCAAATATTGTTTGTTCCAGTTCAATTCCTCTATTGCCTCCAGCCCCAACTGTCACTTCCGGTTTTACAATGATATCGGCTGCCGCCTTTGAAAACAACTCATACTCAGTAAATACTTGTATCTGTTTTAAATTCACCTGTGCATATATTGTTGCTTTTTTTTCTGACGACACATTTTTTTGCGCAGAATCCGATTCCTTGTTCTCTTCTATATTATCTTTCCCCTGTGTAGTCCCCAAGTCATTCTTATCTAAATTCATTGTCATTGATGAGTTTAGTCTGCCATAAGAAACATCTACAGACGGCTCAACTATTTTTTTCCCATCTTTTTCTTGTATCGTAAGTGTAACATTTAATGTTATGTTTCCTGCATTTAATACTTCATCAGTTCCAAGCCTCTGAAGCGTAGGCTTTTCTCTGCTATCAAAGACCTGCATTGCTGCATTTGGGTTATTAGACCATTTTTTCCCATAATATTCCGCAATTGACTCTGGTGAGTATGATAACTTTCCTGCTCCCTCGGCAGCCTCAAAAACTTCGCTTAAATCCTGTATATCGGTCAGCGTCAATCTACAACCACTAATTTTACAAATTCTTTTTGCGACCATCCGTTTGTTTTCTCCTACCGCGAATACAATTGTCCCCCCTTCTGTTAATCCATTCATATTTTCTTCACTAACTGTAATTTCTGTAATCTCTTTATTGCATTGAGTAACTGCTCCATCTGGCAACTGCACCACACCATCTTTATAAACACTCTTTTGATATCCCTCTGATTCGCGAATTTTTTCATTCAGGTGTTCTATACTTTTTATAAATTCCGCTGCCCTTTGCTTTGTTATTTTTTGGCTTAATTCTCCCTCTCTGATACAATTTTTTCCCACAAGCATATTAATACAATCTTCTGTAGATAACGAATCAAACTTATCACTGTTTGCCGGCAAAAGAACTTTGAATTTCTGCAATCCCAAAACATTTACCGCTGTTAATGCCATAAAATCCCCTGTTAATGCTTTGTCTCCTTCAAACTTGATTTCGTTATATATTTGTTGTTCTATCCCTGCTTGTATGTATTTAAAATACTTATTTGTCTTTTCAACATCTTCGACTGAACTCTCCGACTCAACAGGAGCATTAATATCATATTTTTCACCAATTAATTTTGCCCATTCATATCGATTCATCCAGTCTCCACCAGATAAGTGATGATGAATTAAAAACACACCACCACCAATTAATAACAACGCTAAAACTACTATGCCAATTTTCATACCTGTTTTTTTCATCAACTTCCTCCTGCTACTTAAGTACTTCATATAATATATAACATATGGTTTCATCTCACTTTTCCATCTTTTTCAAAAAAAAATGTACTTCATGTACTGCTTTTATGAAAAGCATCACACAAAATACATTTCTTCTAGTTCGAGTATTATAAATTTTTAACGTATCCTCTCTATATTTGCTTAAGTTTAAAATTCAACGCATACACATTCTGAGTAAAATCATTCGCCGGGGCTGCTTGATATTACTTTTCCGGTATTCCAAAGCATAACCGCTCTTTTTGCCGCATCGAGACGCTCTTGTTCCGAACGGAAATCAATATTTACCGTGTGACAGCCACATTCCAAACACATCACGTAATAACTGCAGCCACATTCCTCTTCCAATAAAGCGCCGCCCTCACACAATGGGCAGTCACTAATTTCTAACATTTCATCGATATTCATGTTGTTCCTCTTTTCGTTTTATATTTCCTACTCCATCATAATGCAAATAACGGGCAGGTGTCAACATCTATTTTTGTCCCAAAATAGGGAATATTTGTAATGTATATTATGCAAAAAAATAACAATTTTTATACAAAAGTGTCCGTTCACTCCCAATTTTGTGCCGTTCACGACTTTTACGATTCACGGTGCTCATAATGTGCTATGATAATAAACGGAGTTGAAATTTTCAGAAGGGAGGATGATATTCGTTACATAATTTCAGAAAAGCGAATAACCAGGGACCTTGACTTCTCGGAAGCAATTTGGGTAAATGCGTTCTGTGATATATCCGTTATATATTACAGCATCGGTGGCGAGAGAAAGTGTTTAAAGGAACTTGTGTACATAGAGAGTTACATCAGAAAAAGCGAACAGGGGCACATAAAAGTTCTGAATATAATGGAAAAAGAAAAAGAAGTTTATTCGTATCGAGACGGGATAACGCTTTGCGTTATAGTCTCTCACGAATAAGCTTCTTTTTCTATGTTTTTATAAGTATCCTACATCAAATCCCTGCTGTCAAGCACGACTGTAAAGGGGCCATCATTCACAAGGGCAACTTTCATATCGGCACCAAACTCCCCCTGCTCGACCACCGGGATTTCTTTGCGGCAGGCTTCCAATATATACTCATACATCAGCTCTGCCATCTCCGGTCTGCCGGCGTCTGTAAAGGATGGACGGTTTCCTTTTTTGCAGTTGGCATACAAGGTGAACTGGGAAATCATAAGCAGTTCGCCGGACACATCTTTTAGGGCAAGATTTGTTTTCCCATTTTCGTCTTCAAATATACGCATATTCAAAAGTTTGTGTAAAAGTTTATCTGCAATTTCTTTTGTATCATCCTCTCCAATGCCGATTAACACAACAAAACCTTTTCCTATCTCTCCACGTACTTTTCCGTCGATTGTGACAGAAGCACTGCTGACTCTTTGTATTACAAAACGCATGGTTTCCTCCTTTTTATGCCTTTCTGTTTTCCCGGCATGTGAAATAAATAACCTGATATTCTTTTCCGACTTCCTTCAAAAAGGTAAGCGCATGGCGCATTTTTTCGTCGTCCAGATTCACAAAGGAATCGTCAAAAACAAGAAATGGTTTGTCCTTTTCATACATGGCATCTACCATTGCCATACGCGCACAGATTCCGGCAAGGTCCTTGCGTCCCTCACTCAAAAAACGAATTTCCCGCGGCATGCCCATTTCCTCCACAGTCAAATTTACGCCAGCATCAAATCGGTAGTCTTTGGCATCGCCGCCATCTACCATTTGGTAATATTTCGTGAAACCTTTCTGCACCGGCTCAATGTAGCGCGCCGTCAGCGTGTCTTTTGCCTGCTGTAACTTGTCCATTGTTTTTAGCAAAAGTTCGTACTTCTTATTGCCGCTTAAAAAATGCTCTTTTCGCTCCTCTAACTCAAGACGGATTTCTGCAAGTTCATCAAGTTTTTCCTCTAACTGCTCTAATTGTTTCTCGTATGCAGCCATATTTTTTCGATTGTTTTCCTGCTCGGTCATCCACCGTTTTTCACGCTCATGGCTTTCACTCAGCCCTTCGTTTTCCCCGGCCTCCTCTGTCTCGCGAATACGCTCCATATCGTGGTCATTTTCAAACTGTGACAACTTTTTTCCTGCCGTCTGCCATGACTGCTCTGCCACCTGAACCCGGTTAATCGCCCCGGCAATCTTTTGCAGTTCCTCGTCAAACGGCTCTTCAAAAATCAGACCATACTCTTTTCCGCCAAGTACAAGTTCTTCTTTTGCCTGCTCGTATTTCTTTTCTGCTCCCAAAAAACTTTCCAGTTTTTCACAGAGACGACGGTACTGTTTCAGTTCGCTGCGAAGCTTTGACAAGCCAAATGCAAACCGCTCTTCTGAAATTCCCATTTCTACATAACCATCCATGAACTCACGAAGCGATTTTTGAAGAGTCTGATAACGAACCTCATCTTCTTCACTTACCGCCTCGCTCTTTGCCTGATGCGTCTCATAGGCTATCGTATCCATCTGCATCTGCTGAATCACATCGCGGAAATCGCCGGAAATTCCTTCCGGGAAATAGGCAGAAAGCACGAAAGAAATCTTTTCATTTCCCTGCTCTATCTCTCTTTTTGCCCGTTCCATCTCCTGTTCAAGTTCCAAAAGCGGCTGCTCACTTAAATCTTCTTCCTGTTTTTTCTCTTTTTGCTGTACAAAAAGGACCACAGCAACAAGCGCCAGAACAACAAATGCTGCCACGCCGGCAATCACCTGTACGAAGCTAAGCCCCACACCAAGAACCAACGCAAGACAGCCAAGAACGAGTGAGAGCGGTGACGCTTTTTCCGGCTTTTTCTGTGCCGCCACCTGCTTTAATGCACGGGCTGTTGTCTGCGCATTTGCAAGCTGATCTTCTCTATGTCGAACATCTTCACAGATTCGATTTAATTCCAGCAATTCTTCCTTCCCCGGCATCCCATTCGGATAGCGTTTTTTCAACGTTTCCCACTCATTTTGTTCCGCCGGTGTAAACTCTCCTTTGCGAATGGTCTGTTTCAGCGATTCATATTCGGTAAGAGCCTCCTCCATCGACTGCAGTGCTGCATCCTCCGGAATCTCCTGTCCAAACCGCTGTTTGACAGAAGACACAAGTGCATTTTCCTCGCCAGTCAATTGATTTCTCACCATCTGCTCACGGAACTGTTCGCACTCCCGTCTTTGCTTCTGCCATTTTTCCATCTGCTCCATCGAAGGAATTTTATCCTCGTAAGGAAATGCATTTTTACTGTCTTCCCACTGTTTTCCCGCCTGTTCTTTAGCAGACACAAGTGTCTCATACTCTTTTCTATTTACCGCATAGTCCATTGCCTTACTAAGTTTTTCCTGCTTCTTTTGCTCCGCAGCAATCACCTCGGAAAGCTCTTTTTCTTTTTCTTCGCACTGCTTGTAATAAGTTTCCGCCTCTAAAATCCCCTGCCGGATGCTTTCTTCTTCACGAAGTTTCTGCTCTCTTTCTTCGATTTCACGTTTTTCTCTGTTCAGCGAACCGGTTTTTCTTTTTGGCGTCATTTTATTCGTGGTATCTTTCAATTTGTCATACACACTTTGAAAATTGTGGATATCATCCGTCTGCTCAATCAGATTGCCAAGTTTCGCATGAATCCCGTCGGTCGGTGCAGACTCGCAGTCCTTCTGTGAAAAAAATACTGTGCGGCCAAAGGATGCCGCATCAATACCAAATAATTCAACACCGATATTCTCGGAAAAATCCTCGCACGGAAGGTTTGTCGAAAGGTCATAGAGTTCAAAAATATCATCTTTATCTTTTTTCCCAAACACGCGGTTAAGCTGATAACTTTTCCCCTCTGTTTCGAATTTCACGCTTCCGCCATACACGCCTTTCGTGCTCTGCCACGGGAAATAACGCTTTCTTTCATTTACCAGTTTGTCCTGTTTATTACCATTTAAAAAGCCAAAGAACATAATTCGGACAAAATTCGCAAGCGTACTTTTTCCCCATCCGTTTTCCTCGCAGAATGTATTGACACCCTCTGAAAAGTCAAAGGAGACATCGCTTAATTTACCGAAATTTTCTATTTTACACTGTAATAATTTCACTCGATTTCCTCCCCTTCCAAAGCTCGTATGCCATACTGAATCATCTGCGCCTTTTCCTCGTCAGAAAGTTTCTCATCCGCCTGTACCAGACGAACAAACTCGCCGCGAAGTGACGCATCGTTTTGATAATCTTCATAGTCAATTCGGATTTTTGTTTTGTCCGTCACTTTCACGGTATAATAATCATCCTGAATCCATTGATTCAAATAATCCAAATCTTTTTCACTGGCAAGTGCCATCTCGCCAACCAATACAAATTTCACAAAATCCTCATGCGGCAGATGCTCCCTTTGTGCGGTCTCGTTGATGGCATCCATAATCTCTGCCGTGCTCATACAGTCACTGACATCGACTTCCACATAATGTCCGTTTCTAAGGGCAAATGGGATAAATTCACTCGCCACGGTTTTCTCTTCCAAATCCACATCTAAAAGAACAAAGCCATGCTCCCCATATTCATCAAAGCCACGGCATTCTAAACACCCCGGATAGCAATACTCGCCTCGGCTATCCAGTGTTTCCTTTTTATAACCATGCACATGTCCAAGTGCCAGATAATCAATGCCCTTGCCACGCAAATCACGCAGTGGCACGACTTCCGCCTTGTCCTGTGCAGCGTATTCCGCTTCCTGTCCGTGAAGCATCACAATATTTACATCCTCACGGTTTAAAGTCAGCGAATTGGCTATCAGCGCATGATTTTCCTCACACAACTCAACGCCACTAATCACAAGACGGCATCCCTCATCCGCCTGCACATAAGCGGTCCACTCTTCGCCAAACAATTTTAAATTTTCAGGACATTCTTTGCCATTTGGCAAAAAAAGACGCACATCATGATTGCCTTTCAGATAATAAAATGTCATCTCAGGGCGTGTCGAAATCGCATGATAAACTGCATTGCGTGCCGTTGCCGAAATATTTTTCCGGTCAAACAAATCACCCGCAATCAAAACCGCCGACACATTTTCCCTGTCGGCATACTCCATCATCCGGTTAAAAGAAGCGAGTAATTCTGCTTTTCGCTCCTTTGCTTTTTCCTTTGTCAAATGCGTCGTCATGCTTGAATCCAAATGCAAATCCGCACAATGAATCAGTTTCATCGCTTCACCCCTTCCTCTTACTCTCTCTCTTTACGGCTCCATCTTCCGCTTGCGCCACACGGCAAAACAAGTCCCTGCTTACCGCGCACCGGCAATCCGATTTCATCTGCTTCAACCGTTCCGCCAAAACGGCTTTTTAATTCCAAATTTAACATATAAGAAAGCACCGCCGGCTGTAATCCTGTTGTATAAGAATTAATAAGGAAAAATAATGGCTTGTCTGCAAGTACCTTCGTGCAAAGCTGTACCAGTGGGAAAATTTTTTCTTCTATTTTCCAAATCTCGCCTTTGGGACCTCTTCCATAGGAAGGCGGGTCCATAATAATCGCATCATAATGATTGCCGCGGCGGATTTCACGCTCCACAAATTTCACGCAGTCATCCACCAGATAGCGAATCGGCGCATTGGCAAGCCCGGACGCTGCCGCATTTTCTTTCGCCCATGTAACCATCCCTTTGGATGCGTCCACATGTGTCACAGCTGCCCCCGCATCGGCGCATGCCACTGTCGCGCCACCCGTGTATGCAAATAAATTCAGCACCTTAATTTCTTTTCCCGGATTTTTCTTCTTTGCCTCGCGAATCAAATTTCCGCTCCACTCCCAGTTTACCGCCTGCTCAGGGAAAAGTCCGGTATGTTTAAAATGAAATGGTTTCAAATGAAATTTGAGATTTCCATAGGAAATCTCCCACTGCTCCGGCAAATCAAAAAATTCCCACTGTCCGCCGCCTTTATTGCTTCTGTGGTAATGTCCGTTTTTCTGTTTCCACTCTCTTACTTTATGCGGTGTGTTCCAAATCACCTGCGGGTCGGGGCGTACAAGAATATAATCACCCCACCGCTCTAATTTTTCTCCTGCCGAAGTATCTAACACTTCATAATCGTTCCATCCATCTGCAATCCACATAATTTACAATCCTCTTCTTCTATTTTTTCTCGCTTGAAAATACACTCTTGATTTCTTTACCAACTTTTTTTGCCTCTTTTGTGACAACCTCTGCGGCATGGTCAATTTTCTTGTCCAGTTCTTTTTCTTTGGCGTACCTGCCGGCTTTGTCTGCCGCATTGTTCACGGCGTCAACTGCCTTGCCAAAACCATCCATCATTTTTTCTTTATTTAATAATGGCATAACGCCACCTCCTTGTCATTTGGTATGATTATATCATAAGATGGGGGAAGAAACTAGTGGGTGTTTGTGTCAAGTGTTCGGTGGGACTTTTTTTGTTTTCCGTAATTCCGTAGAAAAGCTTTGCGTCTCGTGGGCGCTTGCGCTTGTTGAGTGCGTAGCGGTATGGGCACTGAAACTACCAGTGCTTCATACCGACGTACTCAAACCCACGAGTCACAAAGTTTTTCTACGGAATTACTGGAATCCAAAGGAATTGGCAGCGAACATTTAGCGCAAACTTATTCCTTTAATCTGAGTTTTGTTAAAATTCCAATCGAATTTTTCCAGACGAGGCAACTCTTTTCCCAAATTTTCTACTTTATGGTTGCTTTGCTTGCAAGTGGTTTTCTATTTTGTACAACGCTTTTTTAGAAATTTAGCAAATAGAGTTGCTTTTGACGGAAAAATTGAGATAAATTGGCGAAAATGGAGTTTAAATTGCAACTCTTTTTTAATTTTGAACGGATTAGCGTTGCCTAAGACTTTTGATGCTTATATATAACGGATTTCTCCATTACTCCACAACTGCTGCAAACCCACAAACAAAGAAAAATGGTGCTGGGACAACAGAACAGTCCTAGCACCAACTTTGTCTACATAATACTTACTTTCCTTAATTAGCAGTTAATCTCTGCTTTAATTCCAAGCAAGTCTTTGTTTTCGTCGAGAATTGGTGTGACCACGTCTTCAACAAACTCTTTTACCTGACTTGGTGCACGACCAACGTATTTGCTTGGGTCCATAGTCTTCTGCAATTCTTCCAAAGTCATTGGGAAGGCATCGTCTGCGGCAATCAACTCTAAGAGGTTGTTGTCTAAGCCGCGCTCTTTTACATTTCTGCCTGCTTCCATGGAAAGCTCACGAATCTTCTCATGCAGTTCCTGACGGTTGCCGCCGGCTTTTACGGCATCCATCATGATGTTCTCGGTTGCCATAAATGGAAGTTCGGACATGAGACGTTTTGTAATTACTTTATCGTAAACAACAAGTCCATCGGCTACATTTAAGAACAAATCCAAAATACCGTCGATTGTGAGGAAGCCTTCTGCTACGCTCAGACGCTTATTTGCGGAATCATCGAGCGTTCTCTCAAACCACTGGGTTGCCGATGTAATGGCTGGGTTTAAGGCATCAATCATTACATAGCGGGACAACGATGCAATTCTTTCGCTTCGCATTGGGTTTCTCTTGTATGCCATTGCAGAGGAGCCAATCTGGCTCTTTTCAAATGGCTCTTCCACTTCTTTCAAATGCTGAAGAAGACGGATATCGTTTGAAAATTTATGTGCGCTGGCTGCGATGCCGGCAAGTACATTTACTACGCGAGTATCCAATTTACGGGAATAGGTCTGTCCGGAAACAGGGAAGCATGCGTCAAATCCCATTTTCTTTGCAATCAGTTTGTCCGCTTCTTTACATTTGCTCTCATCACCGTCAAACAGCTCAAGGAAACTTGCCTGTGTACCGGTAGTTCCTTTCGAACCAAGAAGTTTCATATGAGACAGCACGTGATTCAAATCTTCCAAATCCATCACAAGTTCCTGAATCCAAAGCGTTGCACGCTTACCAACTGTTGTCGGCTGTGCCGGCTGGAAATGAGTAAATGCAAGCGTCGGAAGGTCTTTGTATTTCATTGCAAAATCAGATAATACGGAAATGACATTCACCAGTTTTTTCTTTACTAATTTAAGTGCTTCGGTCATGATAATGACGTCTGTATTATCACCAACATAGCAGGAAGTTGCTCCGAGATGAATGATTCCTGCTGCCTTTGGACACTGTTTGCCATATGCATATACATGGCTCATTACGTCGTGGCACACCTCTTTTTCGCGAGCTTTTGCAACATCATAATTAATATCTGTCACATGTGCTTTTAACTCCTCAATCTGTTCGTCTGTGATACGTGGATTTCCATCTGCATCCTTTAAGCCAAGTTCTTTCTCGGTTTCTGCTAATGCAATCCATAATTTTCTCCAAGTCTGGAATTTCATATCCGGCGAGAAAATAAACTGCATTTCTTTGCTGGCGTATCTCTCCGACAACGGGCTTACATATCTGTCTGTACTCATATTCTTTCTTTCCTTTCTCTATCCTTTTATAAAATAGTGCCAGGTCTTTTCCTTAACACCTATTTACGGTTCAAAACTTCCACGAATATCTTCGGTTGGCGGCTCTACCGGGTAATTTCCGGAGAAGCACGCATCGCAGTAACCGGTTTCTCCCTCAATCAATTCCGGCAGTCTCTCGCCATCTAAATATCCAAGGGAATCCGCTCCAATCAACTCACAAATCTGGGATACCGTGTGGTCATGTGCAATCAGCTGGTCGCAGCTTGGCACGTCGGTTCCAAAATAGCATGGAAACAAAAATGGCGGCGAACTGATTCTTACATGCACCTCAGTCGCTCCAGCATCTTTGAGCATTTTTACAATGTGGCCGCTCGTCGTACCGCGCACAATCGAATCATCGACCATCACAACACGCTTGCCACTAACCACTTCTTTCAAGGCATTCAATTTAATGTTTACACTGGACTCACGGGCAGACTGTTTGGGTTTAATAAACGTTCTTCCCACATAACTGTTCTTGATAAAACCAACGCCATACGGAATATTTGACTCCAGGGCAAATCCCATCGCAGCCGCATTTCCGGAATCCGGCACTCCAATGACAATATCCGCTTCTGCCGGATGCATCTGGGCAAGAATTTTTCCTGCCATAATACGCGAATTATAAACACTCACGCCATCCACATAACTGTCCGGTCTTGCAAAATAAATATATTCAAAAATACATCTTGCCGGTTTTACCGTGCAGAGACTTTCATCCGATGTAATACCGTTTTTGTCTAACATGACAATTTCCCCCGGTTTTACATCCCGGACAAATGTTGCACCAACAGCATCGAGTGCACAGGTTTCGCTGGCAAGCAGATAACTGTTATCCCGTTTCCCAATCACCAGAGGACGAAAACCAAATGGGTCGCGGGCACCAATCAATTTTCTCGGACTGGAAATCACAAGTGAATACGCACCTTTTAATTTCTTCATCGCATTTTTCACAGCTTCTTCTACCGTACCCGTTTTCAAACGCTCTCTCGCAATGTGGTACGCAATAACTTCCGAATCAATGGTCGTCTGGAAAATAGCTCCTGTGTATTCCAGTTCTTTGCGGAGTTCCGGCGCATTTACCAGATTTCCGTTATGCGCTAACATAAGAATACCTTTGACATAATTTAATACTAACGGCTGTACATTCTGTCCATTGCTCGCACCTGCCGTCGAGTAGCGGACATGTCCAACCCCGATATTTCCTTTGAGTTTTTCAAGTTTTTCAGAATCAAAGACTTCATTGACAAGTCCCATGCCTTTTGAAGACAATACTTTTCCTTTCGGTCCTTTTGTATCGCTGACCGCAATACCACAGCTTTCCTGGCCTCTGTGCTGCAAAGCGAAAAGTCCATAGTAAATTGTGGAGGCAACATCACCGCCATCCAAATCATAGACACCGAAAACACCACACTCTTCATGCAGTCCATCGTAGTAAGTTTCATCAACCTGTGAGTTCATTTCAAGTCCTTCCTTTTGCTGTTTATTCTAACACAAGTATGCCCCTTTGAATCTTATTCTGTAAGATCCGCCGGACGGATGTGTTAATCACTTTTTCATCAATCCTGCCTTCCTCCACGGCAGTAATTAAAGCCTCATAGCACTCCTTGAAATTCCCCGGCAGGACGATTAAATCGCATCCTGCTTTTACCGCTTCCACTACGGCAAATTCATTTGTATAATTGTTCTCTATCACATTATCATTGAGTGGGCTTGTCATAACAATTCCATCAAATCCGAGTTCTTCCCGTAAAAGTTTCGTCACAATATCCTGCGACATAAATGCCGGTACTTTTTTCACCGTCAACTTACTGTATGCGACATTGCTCACCATCACGCAGTCAGCGCCTGCCTGAATTCCGCTCGCATACGGCACAAAATTCGTATCACGTATCGTCATCAGACTGTCTGTATTTTCGGCAATTGACTCTGTCACATCCGCAGAAACATTACCAATTCCCGGAAAAGTCTTAAGCGTCACGGAAAGTCCGCCCTCGCGCATGCCACTTACAAAATCATCCAACAAATCTGCCACGCCATCCGCATCACTTCCCAGGCAGCGCATTGCATACGATGGATTTTGGTCACTTGCCAAATCCGCCACCGGCGCCAGATTCAGATTTATACCGATTTTCGTCAATTCTCCTGCAATCGTTTTCCCCGATTCATAAATCTGGTTTGCCGTCATATTTTGTCCCATTTCTTTTGGGGTAACATAACCGGTATCTTTTAAATCCTCAACTTTGGCAGAAATGGAATTTTCTCCACCACCGTCTTCCTCTACGGCAACGTAAAGCGCACTTCCTGATACAACGCTCGCCTGTAAATTCTGCACGAGTTTTTTCGTCTGCTTCTGCGACTTAATATTTTCCTTCGTAAGATAGACGCCACCCAGGTGATAATCAATAATTGCCTGTTTCATGCTGTCCGTCGCCTTATAAGCGGTTCCGTCCACCGATGGTGATGCATCTAACTGCAGTAAATCCACCAAAAACATCTGTCCTACTTTTTGTTCAATTGTCATTGTTTTTACAATCTTCTCTGCCTCTGAAAAAGCCTCATCCTCTGAAATCAACGGCGTAACGCTCGCCGTTGCAGACGGTGTACTCGTACTTTCGCCGGCTTTCTTCTCAACCTCTTTGTCCGTACCGCACGAGCACAGAAGCAAAACAAGGCTCAGCATAATCCCCATCCACTGGTATCGTTTCATCTTCGTGAATCCCTCTTTTTCATTTTATCTTTTTTTCTCTCACTATCTAACGCAAAAAAGCCATACTATCACTAATCATAATGCTGTCAATATTATAGTATATTCTCTGTCTATATGCAAATAAAATATTTCCGTCTTTTTTTTCCCTAAAATGAAATTTTAAATTCCACTGCCCGACAGGGTGGTGGAATTGAGTCCTG
>OGQG01001069.1_pt1 | contig 23194 bp, 18 predicted proteins | sample 1553201 | NCBI WGS metagenome assembly OGQG01 (sample SAMEA2579925, study PRJEB22360) | human gut metagenome | biome: human gut; feature: human-associated habitat; material: faeces | place: Denmark | collected 2008/2010
GCAGCCCTTAAATGCATTTTTGCTTACTTTAACTTTCTGATTAACAACAAGCTTAGTAATATTTTTGCAATTTAAGAATGCACTTGAACCGATTTTCTTTGTAGCTTTTGATAATGTAACTGACTGTAATTTTGTACATCCGCTAAATGCTTTAGAACCAATTGAAGCTGTAGCTTTGCCCGTTGCAAATGTCTTTAAGCTTGTGCAGCCTGCAAATGCGCTTGAACCAATACTCTTTATTACACTGTTCAACTTAACTGTTGTAAGATTCTTGCAGCCATTGAAAGTATTTGATGGGATTGACTTAATGTTAGCTGCTTTTGCTAAATCTACTGATTTTATGCTGCTTGCTTTAAATGCACCACTCTTAAGTCCTGTAACTTTATATGTTGCATTTGTAATTTTTGTCTCATTTACAGTATCCGGTAATTCAATTTCACTCTTTGCTTTTCCTTCTGCTGAAAGTCCTGTAAGCTGTACTTTTCCTTCTGTAGTTGAAGATGCCGGCTGAGTTACCTGATATGTAAAATCACCCTCTGAGAACTTCATTCCCATAGTTCCGGCTAAAGGAAGTTTTGACCAGTCACCACCGCTAATCTTGTATGAGATTTCGATGCTTGATGTAGGTAATACTTCTAATTTGTCATTTGCATTAAAAATTTCTGAAGCATCTGTTCCGTCGGCAGGTGCATAATTGTCCGCAATCATGAACTGATATCCGTCTTTTGCATCTGACTTATTAGGAGCTTCTTTTAATGTTCTTACAACCTTGCCATCAACCTTTAATGTAACGTCTGTTAATTTGACGCCCTTGTTTGTCAATGGCACATCCACTGTAACATAAAGCATGTTAAATGTTGTAGCTTTTGTTTCAGTACCCTTTTTAGAAATATTTTTCTTATTAACAAGGTCTATTCCTGAAATAGATGTTGTATACTCGCCTTCTGCTGACATAACCGGATTTACACTTGTAACATCTGTAGCTTCAACTTCTGCCTTATCAACCGGGAGCATTGCCTGTGTCTCATATTTATATGTCTTGTTTGTCAAGCCGTTTGAACTTAAAACAGGGTCACGGTAAGCATATGGTCCATCTGTCTGGAATCCTACATATGCTGTATATCCGTATGTTACTCCTGATACGTCTGCCTGATCATCTTCTGCTGCTGATGCAACATTGCCGACTGTTCCTGCACCAAGTGTTATGAGCATTGCAGCTGATAATGTTGTTGACATTAACTTTGAAAATAATTTTCTCATAATATTTGTTCCTCCTTTATATTGAACAAAGTTACCTATAAATTTTAAATAAAAATCCCAAGGCAATTATAATGCCCTGGAATTTTTATATTGACTCAATAATCTTCATTTTATTAAATAAAATTTCAAATTTTGATATAAAAAGCTATTTTTAAACCCAGTCAATTATTATTTAACTTTAACTGTAACTACTGCTTTCTTCTTTGCAGCTTTTACAGTAATCTTTGCAGTTCCTTTCTTAACACCCTTTACAGAAACTACAATCTTTCCTGCCTTAACAGTAGTCTTAACTACTTTTGCTACTTTCTTGTTGCTTGATGTAGCTGTAACTTTATCTGTAGTCTTTTTCTTGTTATTGTTAGCTGTAACCTTAACTGTTACATTAGCTTTTTTGCCCTTCTTTACACTAACTGACTTTTTAGCAGCTTTAAGAGTTTTTACACTATTCTTTGTAGAAGGTGTTGTTGGAGCTGGTGTTGGGTCAGCTGGTGCTGGAGTTGGATCTGCTGGTGTTGGCTCAGCAGGCTTATTTGCCGGCTCATAATCCGGCTGAGTTGTATCAATGTTAATTAAAGATGAGTCTTTTGCTTCTGCATCCCAATCTCTAGCTGTGTCTCTAAGACCGATTGTAAACTGTACTTTAATCTCATAGAATGATGAAGGGAAGTTTGCCGGAACTTCAAAACCTGCTCCTACACCATCATTTCCCCATGTATTCCATAACTGGATACGGCAATCCTTGTCACCACCATAAATTACCGGAATATCTACAACTTTACCGTCAACCCATACAGTTACATTAGAGAATGTAACATAGTCTGCAATAGGTTTGAGATCAGCAATTGTCATTGCACAATAAGCCTGAGGATCTTCCTGAACTTCTTCCCATGTAGAAGATACTGTGTATGTTCCGGCACCTTTTATATCAGCCTTAACATTTGTACAATCATCGTTTCCACACCATCCGTTAGCCTGTGAATCAAGCTGTGCTGTACCTACTAAATCTGCATCTGTAGGTGCTCCTGCCGGTGCCGGTGTTTCTACTGCACCCGGTGTTGCAATTGCACCTGGTGTTGATGTATCTGCTGAAGCATCTTTTGCTTTTACTTCAAATGTTACTTTAATCTTATCTCCTGTTTTTATAGGAGCTACTTTATCTGTCTTGAAATCAATATCAGCACTCCAAGCATTATGGATAACCATACGGGCACCCTCCCAGTCAGAAGGTGTAACATTCCAAGGAATTATATCTCCATCATTAATCTGAATGCTCTTACCTACAACTTCAAATTTATCAATACCTGTCTCTGCTACTGCTGCACTGTAATCTTTGGAATCACCCAAAACTACAGCTGTAGCATTTTCTGATTTAAATAAATCATCAAGGTTTTTTGTTGCCTCTCCTGTAAGTGTATACTCGCCGAAATCTGTAACCTGTACTGTATCACTTGCTGAATCTACCCAGTCGGCAAATGTTCCAAAACTCCATAACGCTGCCTTAAAATTTGGTTTTGTGTCTGCTGCTGATGATTTTGTCAAATTGATGCCTGCTCCTGCTGTAATTGCTAATGCAGCAGACATAATGATAGACAAAACTTTTTTTGTCTGTTTTCTCATTTTCAAATTCCTCCTTATCAATTAAAATTATTGAGTCTTTGTATATAAACAAATGCTATAACATATTTACCGAAACTTTGTTGTTTAATAAAAGTCCCCATCACACCTTCATTTATATACATATATTTAAACATTAGATAATATATCAAATGTTTATATCTTTTTCAACTATATTGCACAATTTCTACAAATATTATTTTGACATCTTGTAACACTTTGCACAACACTTCACTAAATACTAAACACATTAAAACATTAGAAATATGTAAGCGTAACCTTTGTAACTTTATTCTCCTAAATTATAAACCGTAATGCTTGTGACTACCGGAGCATTTCCAAATGTAAAATACATATATTTTCTTTCTGTGTCTGTCTGTAAAGTATTTAATATGCTTCCCGGAATTGAAACATATTTGCCATTCCAAGCTTCATAATCCAAAGTAACTGTATCCTTAATAGAACCATTTATTTTCTTTGTTGTCGCAAATTGTACTTCTCCTACTGCATCTGCAGTATCTTCTTTGAATGTGCAATATACAACAGAGTTTTTATATTTTGACCAATCAAGTTTTAAGAAAGATTGATACCCCCAATCGTTGAAAGTTATCTGATCATTCTCACTAACACTCTCAGTCTTAATAAACTGTTCTATACCGGATGATGTTACAAGATTTCCATCTAATCCGATATTGCTTCCATCATTTTTCTTCCATTCACCTTTCCACTGGAATACCTGTTTTGCACTTTCCGGCAATGTCGTATAGTAATTTACATCTGCCTTCACAAAACCTGTATTGGAATTTATATTTGTATCTCCACTGGCTCCTGTAATAGAATTATACATTTCTGCAACATCTTTAAACTGCATAACACATGCTTCACGGTCAAAGTATGTGCCCGGCGTATCCCACAAGAGAGGAATACAGCCATTCTTAGCTGCTATCTCCATAGTGTCCTGAAGCCATTTAGTTACACCATCCTGCAAAGGATTACATACACCAAACTCTCCAACTATCACACCATATCCCTGATCTGTAAACTTCTTTAATTTAGCAAACTGTTTTTCTGTCGCTTCCTTGTCTTTTTCAGTGTATGTGGCACCGCTCATGCCATCTCCACAGAAGTCCCACGGGCTATAATAGTGTACTGATACGCTAAGCTTTGTGTTGCCATTTCCTTCTACTGTATCTGTCGGCATCACATATTTGCTACTTAATGTATTATTGATGTCTGTTCCAAATCCGGCAATCAAAAGATGACGATATTCATTATTTCCACCGGACTTTCTTACAACATTGACAAATGTCTGATTTATCTTGTTTGCTGTTTCGTAACACTCCTCAAGTGTCAATGTTCCTTTCAGATAATTTCCGTCATAAGCCTCTTTTTCCGGATTTATCGCTGTATTCAAACCTAGGTTTGTATCATTTATATGATTTGTAAGTTCCTCGTTGGCTGATTCAAAAATCAAATGGTCTGAATAATTTTTAAAACGCTCTGAAATCTGCGTCCAAATCGCCTCATACTTTTTCCATGCCTTTGCTCTGATAGTATCATCACTCGAGCCAAACATTCCCCACCATCCATAATCATAATGGTCATTGATAATTACATACATACCATTGTTCAATGCATAGTTTACAATTTCTTCTACCCTTCCAAGCATCTTATCGCTGATAGTATAATTTCCGTCTTTAGATATCATATTTGACCATGCTACCGGAATACGAATTGTATTAAATCCATAACTATGTACACTGTCTATATACTTCTGTGTAGTTATCGGTGCATTCCATGTCTGTTCAAAATCTGTAGCTTCTTTAAAGTTATCAATCTCGTCTATTGCCTTTGTAGCCTCCATAGTATTTCCAAGATTGATACCGGTTCCCATCTCGTTTTTGATAAGATACTGTGTCGATAAATCTTTACGCATCTCACCATTGTCTTTGACTGTCATGCTGTCCGATGTTCCCCCGACAATAGAAACAGTCCTCTCAGGTCCGATATTTGATTTATCATTCCATTTTACAGTGAACTTCTCATCTGCAGAACTGACTGCACTGACTTTGACCTTTGTCTGAATGGTCTTTGTCTGATATGTTTTCTTGCCTGCAGCTTTGTACTGTACTTTGCAGGTAATAACTGTGTTTCCCGCTTTCACACCTGTAACAATTCCCTTTGCTGAAACTGTTGCAATTTTCTTATTCTTTGAAGTCCATACAAGCTTTTTAACCTTACTTATATTCTTTTTTGTAATCTGGCTCTTTAAAGATAAAGTTTTCTTTTCTTTAACTGTATAAGAGCTTTTCTTAAATTTTAATGTAACTTTTTTACTTGCTGCCTGAGCAGACTGCCCTGCGACATTTCCAGCCAAAACACTGCCAAATGCCATAACTGCCACTAATGCCAATGACAATAACAATAATCTGTTTGAATAAGATTTCCTCATACCTTGCTCTCTCCTCTCATTTCATCACTAACATTCATAGTATGTACATATTTTATTACAATCTTCTTAACATTTATATACTAATTTTTAGATATATTGTACATGTTTTTTAGTATATTTTTATGTCATTTTAATGTATATTTACAAAAGATTTTATTTTTTTCATGGAATTTCCAGTAGATTAAAAAAATGTACAAAAAAAGAGCGTGTCTACAGACACGCTCTTTTTTTGTACCAGACTTTTGTTTTGTCAAATCGCTTTCAGCTTTAATTTACTTTAACCCGGTCAATTATTTTACAACTATATTAACTTTTACAGATTTCTTACCATATTTGATTGTAGCAGTTGTCTTTCCTTTTTTAAGTCCTTTTACACTATATGTAATCTGACCCTTAGCATTTTTCTTAACTGTTACTTTTGCAATCTTCTTATTCTTTACAGTAACTTTAATCTTACTTGTCTTAACTTTCTTAGTTACTTTTGCAAGTGTTACTGAATATTTAACTGTCTTATTCTTTTTAACATTTGCACTCTTTGCAACTGTTACTTTTATTGTAGCTTTCTTAGTACCTGCTTTAAGAGTTACTGTAGCTGTAGAACCCATAGTTGCTGTAGATTTAGCAGAAATTGTAACTGTCTTTTTAGTCTTGTTAACCTTAACTGTTACAGCCTTGTTGCTACTTGAAGCTTTAACTGTCGCATTTGATGTGTACTTAACTGTTGTTGTTTTTCCAGGTGCAACTGAAACAGCTTTTTTTGCAACTGTTACTTTTACTGCTGGTGTGTTTGTTGGTGCCGGTGTCTCTGTAACTGCCGGTGCACTTGTTACTTCCGGTGTGCTTGTTGCTTCCGGTGTGCTTGTTGCTGCTGGTGCACTTGTTACTTCTGGTGTCTCTGTAACTGCCGGTGCACTTGTTATTGCTGGTGCGCTTGTAATAGCCGGTGCACTTGTAATAGCCGGTACACTTGTTACTGCCGAACCGCTGGCTACTGTTGTGTTTGCTGTAGTGTCTGCTGCTGCACTTTTTGTTCCCTCAAAACTTACACCTGTAATAACCAATGCTGCTGAAAGAGCTAATGAAAGTGCTTTTTTTGTTCCCTGTGTTAATCTCATTAACTTATCCTCCTCTCCCTATATATAGGGGATATTATTTTTTATAAGGAAAAATAGTTTTGTCTTTACTAAAACTCAGCTATAACTTCCTATTAACAAACTATATATTAACAGAACAGAAACGCTAATGGTATCGTTAATCTGCATAATATTTCACCGTTTTTCTCTTTTTTTATATGCATTTCGTATCCTATACAACCATTTTAACAAGATTTCCAGAGAATAAGCTTTATTTTATATCATTCTAAACAAAAATCAATTCTATTTTTATAAAACCGAATTTTGACACATAATTGCCTTAAACTATAAATTCTGTCATATTTTTCCTATATTCAATAGGAAGATTCTCCATCTGAAGTTTCTTATTTTCTCTTTCTTTTATTGCAATGCTATCGAAAAAAACTCTCCATAACTCAGAATATTCTTCCTTCGTTTCATGAAGCTCACATATCTTTTCCTCTTCATCTCTTGTCAGCAAACGTACTTCCCATCTTCCTGAAACATCATGAAATACCGCTTTATGGTGCCTTGCATCATATATTATAAACCATTCATTATTAAACCTGTCAGCAAAATGATTTGCAATATGTGCTGCTATGTCATTCTTTGGTTCTATCACAGCAAGCAAAAGCGGCGGTTTGTGAACAACTTCTTTAAACCGAAGTATCTCTATATATCTATGTGCCTCATTTTGAACACTTCTCACAAGAGTAAACATGTCCGAAACTTCCTGAAACTGAACTGCCATAACGACTTTTTCACCTATTGTAAATCCATATGTTATAAATTGATATATAATATCTCCCCTGCGTGAATCATCGCTTACAATAGCTTTCATAACATACTCATATACTTCATTTGATATTTTTTCCTTTACGGCACTGAGAACAGCATTCATCTTTTTTTCAGAACTTTCTACATCTACATACTCTGCAAACAGTTCCATACTATACATATATCTGTCTGACTGTGGCTGGATGCGTATATATTTATGTCCGTAACCGGATATTCCCGCTTCATATATAGCACTGAATACCCCCACCTCATCATCCGAGCATCTGTATATGCGAATATTCTTTTCTTCCATATCCTGTTTTTCCCCTCCCTTTTTACAATTTCAATAACACATGCCAAAAATCCTCGCCGTAGCCCGTTACGCCTGCGTTTTTTGACATGCACTCTCATAATCGCATTTTTGACAAATATATCAAAAAGTTAATTTTCACCGAAAGTCATTGATACAGCACACTAGCCAAGCGAAAAATCATCAAACAACGTAAGCTGCTTATATGTTATATCCTGTCCGAAACCTTTCATAATATCGCCTTCATTTGCCACGAGATTTCTCGTAATATAATCCTCATCCACTTTCAAAAAGTTGTACATCATCTTTCCATTGCATGTTATAAAAAACACTGCACGCTTTAAGACAACTCCTATCTTCTTTAAAGTATCAAAATCAAGCTGTCCCGTTTTTCTGGCTCTGACTATGCGCCCTGCTGATTTAACACCAATCCCCGGAACTCTAAGAAGCATATCATAATCTGCCGTATTTATCTCGACAGGAAAATCTTCTAAATGTCCAAGTGCCCAATCACATTTTGGGTCAAGATATGTGTTAAAAAACGGTCTTTTTTCAGACAGCAGTTCATTAGCTTCAAATCCGTAATACCTGAGAAGCCAATCCGCCTGATATAACCTATGCTCTCTGCGAAGCGGCGGGTCTTTCTCCAATGCCGGAAGTGTACTGTCATTATTTACATTTATGAATGCAGAATAAAATACTCTTTTTAAATCAAATTTCTTGTACAAAGCTTCAGATACAGATATAATTTCAAAATCACTCTCACCTGTAGCTCCTATAATCATCTGTGTGCTCTGACCCGCCGGAACAAACCCCCTGTTTGTTTCGACTTTATTCCACATAGTCAGTGCACCGCCTCTGTCCGGTACTTCAGGCAGAATATTGGTATTTTTCCGAAAATCTGTTTTCTGCTTTGGCAATATGGATACCTGCATTCTATCTGCTTTCTCATATTCTCCTCCACCAAACTCTAACTGTCTCCTATCCTTTTTCAGCAGACTATCATCCTTTTTCGTCAGAGCATCATCCATATGGCGTCCCAGCCTCTTCGATGTATGCCAATATGCGCTCCTGTTTCCGCCTTTCATGCCAAGTTTTTCCATACTCTCTGCCATTCCGAGCTGAATCTGTCTCATAGGTGTCAATATATTTTTTCTTGATTTATTTGGAGCCAGTTCTTTTAATCCAGCCTCTGTCGGAAGTTCAAGATTTACACTCATCCTGTCAGCATACCACCCCGCAAGTTCTACAAGCTCCTGCGAAGCACCAGGAATAGCTTTGCAATGTATATAACCATTAAATCTATGAACCACTCTTAAATCATGCAAAGTCTTACATATCAGTTCCATAGTATAATCAGGTGAATATAAAATACCTGAACTCAAAAATAAACCTTCTATATAATTTCTGCGATAAAACTCCATGGTGAGATGGCAGACTTCCTCCGGTGTAAATGAAGTTCTCGGTACATCATTTGATACACGGTTTATACAGTATTTGCAATTGTAGATACATTCATTCGTAAAAAGTATCTTGAGTAAAGATATGCATCTTCCGTCAGCTGCAAAACTGTGACAAATTCCACATGATACAGCATTTCCCAGCTCGCCTTTTACTCCGTCACGATGTACTCCGCTTGATGTACACGCCACATCATATTTAGCCGCATCTGATAAAATCTGTAATTTTTTCATAAGACTCATATCATTTTCCAGTACCATTGCTCCGCCTCTCTTCCGAACTCTTGTTCCAAACGTTTGTTTTATTCTAACATCTTATTTTTTCAAAGTCAACATCTAATTCTTTACATCTTTTTGACACAGCATACAAATATACTGTAGTATATAATCGTTACTGTTTATACTGACAGCGAATAATTAATAATTGATTTTTGTTATAACGGTAATATAAAATTCAAACTACGGAGGACACACATGAAAAAGAAATTTTTATCAAGATTACTGATATGTTCATTGATTATACAATCAGTCTTTTTATTTTCAGATACAACATATTTTTTAAACAACACACACGTTTCTGCCGCTATTACAGGCAAAAGCCCATTTACAAGTTCAACCTACACCCACAACGACATTTTTAAAAACTATAATATCTACAATGGAATAGATGTTTCAAAATATAATGGCGACATAAATTGGGATAAAGCAAAAAAGGACGGTGTCGATTTTGTAATTGTCCGTGTCGGTTACAGAGGATACGGAAAATCCGGTACTTTATGTACCGATCCTAATTATAAAGCTAACATCGAAGGTGCTCTGGCTGCCGGAATTAAAGTCGGTGTTTATTATTTTACCGAAGCTCTTACAACCGATGAAGCACGCGAAGAAGCCAAATTTTGCATAAGTAAAATAAAGGATTATAATATAACACTTCCTGTTGCTATCGATTATGAATACCCAACTGACGGCAAAAATCCTATCGGAAGAATGTATAATGCGAAATTAACCAAAGCAGAAGCAACGGCAAATGTAAAAGCTTTTTGTGCTGCCGTAAAAAAAGCCGGATATACCCCTCTTGTATATGCAAACAAAAGTGATTTATCAAGTCTTATAAACGGCAAAACAATCGGAAACACTTATAAAGTATGGCTTGCAAACTATACCACAAAGACAACATACGCAAACAGCTATGAATACTGGCAGTATACAAGCAGCGGAAAAGTGAACGGCATAACAGGAAAAGTCGATTGCAACTTTTGGTATACCAAAAAAAGTATAGATACAGCAGAAACTACCTCATCACCTGTCATAACCCCAACTAATACACCAAAGCCGACTGCTGCTCCTACGGTCAAACCGACTGCCAAGCCTACCGCTAAGCCAACCGTAAAACCGACAGTTAAACCTACCGCTAAACCGACTGCCACTCCTGCCCAGACCACAAAAATAAGTGCTCCAAAACCATTTAAGGCTGTTTCAACATCAAAATCAATTACGCTCAAATGGACTGCTCCGAAAAATGCAACCGGATTTGAAATATACAGAAAAGATTTTTATGATGGAAAATACAAAAAAGTCAAAACAATAAACAATGTAAAAACTCAAAAATACGTTGATAGCAACGTCGAAAGTTACCACGAATATTATTATAAAATAAGAAGTGTAAATTCAAAGTCAGCAAAAAAACTGTACAGTAGTTATCTTTCACTTACGGTTTCTGCCATGCAGCACAAAGCAGCCATAACAACATCTTCTTTGAAACTTTTAAAGAAGCCTTCTGCTCAGGCAGATACACTTAAAACACTTCCCAAAAAATTCATACTTGAATATACGGGCAAAACCACTTATAAAAATAATACGACATTTTTACATATGTACTATTATACCAAAAACAAAAAATACAATTGCTGGCTGCCGGCTGATTCAAAGTTAAAATATTATAAAGGTGGAACAGCTAAAACTTCAACTAAACTGCTTAAAGAAGCAAAATCTATTACAAATGCAATAGTTAATGTTCCGTCAGGCTCATACATGGCCGTTCTCAGCACAAAAAAAGTCGGATTGCTCAGTTTTTATAAAGTAAGATATTCCGACTCAAGCAAATCATATGTCGGATATGTAACTGCCAAACATATAGTTTTACAATAATTTTGATACAAAAAAGCAGTAGAAAACATTATTAACAATCTGTTTTCTACTGCTTTTTAAATTAAACTTTATTATTTATAATCAAACTTAAATACTGTAACGGACATTGGCGGAAGATTAAATTCTATAGAATAATCTTTTCCTTCGCATTCAATTTTTTCCGCTTTTATTGTCTTTTTAATGTTTGCTCCTGTTCCTCCGAACTTTTCATCATCAGACGATAAAACTTTCACATAATCTCCTGCACACGGCACTCCTGTACGATATTTGTCATATGATACCGGTGTAAAGTTACACACAAATAATAACTGATTTTTTGCAGAACTTCCACGCCGCACAAAGCTCACTGTACTCATGTCGGCATTGTCGCAGCTCATCCACTCAAAACCAATAGGCTCACAGTCATTCACATACATTGCATCATATTTTTCATAAAGTTTATTGAGCTCTCTGACATACGCCTGCATCTTCTGGTGCATGTCATAATCAAGAAGTTCCCAGTCAAGACTGCGTTTTTCACTCCACTCTCTAAACTGTGCAAATTCCTGTCCCATAAAAAGAAGCTTCTTTCCCGGATGACCGTACATAAATCCATACGCTGTACGAAGATTGGCAAATTTCTCCTCGTATTCACCGGGCATTTTCTCTATCATTGAACATTTTCCATGAACAACCTCGTCATGAGAAAGTACCTGAATAAAGTTCTCACTATATGCATATTGCATGCTGAAAGTCAATTTGCCGTGATTATTTGCTCTGAAATAAGGGTCAAGCTTCATATACTCAAGGAAATCATTCATCCATCCCATATTCCATTTAAATAAAAATCCAAGACCGTTCATTGAAACCGGTGATGTAACACCTGCCCACGCAGTTGACTCCTCAGCTATTATCTCGGTTCCCGGACATTGTTTCTCAAACTGTTCATTCATATGTCTGAAAAGATTTATGGCATCATAATTTTCATTGCCGCCTTTTTCATTTGGAAGCCATTCTCCATCATCTTTTCCATAATCAAGATATAACATCGATGCAACCGCATCAACTCTAAGTCCGTCAACATGAAACTCCTTGAGCCAGAAAAGTCCATTTGCAATAAGGAAATTTTCAACCTCTCTCTTACCATAATTGAAGATGTAAGTGCCCCAATGAGGGTGCTCGCCCCTTCTCGGATCAGGATGTTCATAAAGAGGCTGTCCGTCAAATCTTCCAAGACCATGTTCATCTTTAGGGAAATGCGCCGGTACCCAGTCAAGAATTACATGGATGCCTTTCTCATGCATATAATCAACAAAATACATAAAGTCTTTAGGTGTTCCGTATCTTCTTGTAGGTGCATAATATCCGGTCACCTGATATCCCCATGAACCGTCAAACGGATGCTCTGCTATACCCATAAGCTCAACATGGGTATATCCCATCTTTTTAACATACTCCGCAAGCATAGGTGCCATTTCACGATAAGTATAAAATCCATCTTCCGTTCCGTCATCCTTTTTGCGCCATGAACCGATATGAACTTCATATATTGCCATAGGCTCTCTGCGAAGCTTATCCCTGTCTTTCTTTTCACGCTCACGCATCCACTTTGTATCATTCCATTTGAAGCCACTTATATCCGCAACAACAGATGCATTTGCAGGACGAAGTTCTGAACAATTCGCATACGGGTCTGATTTCATAAGAACTTCACCTGTTCTTGTAAGTATCTGATATTTATAAATTGCCCCAGGCTCAACCCCCGGAATAAACAATTCATAAACACCCGAAACCTGAAGTGTTCTCATAAGATGAATCCTTCCATCCCACATATTGAAACTTCCTGCCACACTTACTGCTCTTGCATGAGGTGCCCATACTGCAAAATATGTGCCTTTTACGCCATTTATAGTCATAGGATGCGCACCTAATTTTTTATATATTTCGTAATGTTTGCCCTCTGCAAAATAATATAAATCCTCATCACCAATCTGCGGTTCAAAACAATATGGATCTACATATTCAATAATATCATTTTCAGAATACTGAACTCTCACTTTGTATGGAGATCTGTAATTCTTTCTTGGAATATATTTTCCAAAAAATCCTGAACTCTCACCTATTTCTTCTAATTCAAGTTCATTTTTTCCCGACATATCAGTTATAAAAACTCTCTCAGCTTCAGGTCTGTATATAGTAAAAACCTGACCTCTGCCAAAGCTGTGCAATCCCAGTAAATTATGCGGTGCATTATGTCTGCCCTCAAGCAGTTCATCATATTCAACCCAGTTTATCCACTGGTCCATCTTTTCCTGCATACGCTTTCCCCCAAATCTTTTTTAGGAAAAGCGGACATTTTGTATCCGCTCTTCCTTTAATAATTTAATGCCAAGGTCAAAATTCCTTTTGACCCCTGCATCATAATTTTAATTGATAATTAAAATGTGCTTAAATCAAATCGTCAACAGCTTTTGCCATATGCTCAGATTTTTTATCTGCATCTTCAAGAGATGTTCCGACAACACCATAGTAGAATTTAATCTTTGGCTCTGTTCCTGAAGGTCTTACACACATCCACACATTATCTTCCATATCAAAATAAAGTACATTTGACTTTGGAAGTCCTGTAGGTTTAACCTCACCTGTTGCAAGATCAGTAATAGTATCTGCCTGATAATCTCTAAATGAGAGTACCTTGTGTCCGTCAATTTCCTTAGGCGGATTTTTGCGAAGGTCTGACATGATTTCCTGTATCTTTGCAAGTCCCTCAATACCTTTCATGGTAACTGCTTTTACGCCATCCTTGCAATATCCGTATCTCTCATACATTGCAATCATTGCATCCCAAAGTGTCATATTCTTTGTCTTATAGTAAGCTGCTGCCTCACAAAGTGCCATAGTTGCAACGATAGCATCCTTATCTCTTGCATGAGTACCGATAAGGCATCCGTAACTCTCCTCAAATCCAAACAGATATGTACCTTTACCTGTTGTCTCAAAATTAAGTATCTGCTGTCCTATATATTTAAATCCTGTAAGAACTTCTATAAGCTCTACTCCATAATATTTAGCAATCTCATCTGCAAGATTTGATGTAACAATTGTCTTAATAAGTTTTCCGTCATCAGGAAGTCCCTTTGTCTCCTTAATCTGAGAAATCTCATAATCAGCAAGAAGGCAGCCTGACATATTTCCGGTAAGTGTAATGTACTCACCTGACTTTGTATCTTTTACATAAACCCCAAGTCTGTCTGCATCCGGGTCAGTTGCAAGAACAAGGTCTGCATCTTTTTCTTTTGCGAGTTTAAGTGCAAGTTCAAATGCTTCTGCTGCCTCAGGATTCGGATAACTTACAGTTGGAAAATCTCCGTCCGGAAGTTCCTGTTCAGGCACAACATAAACATTTTTAAATCCAAGTTCTTCAAGAACACGTCTTGCCGGAATGTTTCCTGTACCGTGAAGAGGTGTATAAACAATTTTAAGCTTGTCTCCCATCTCTTTGATGCTGTCCCAATGAATAACCTGTTTTTTAAGTTCTTCGATATATTTATCATCTATATCCTTGCCAATCTGCTGATATAATCCCTGTTTAACAGCATCTTCCTTAGCCATTGTCTTAACTGTGTTGTAATCCGTAACAGCTTTAACTTCATCCATAATACCTGTATCATGAGGCGGTGTAATCTGAGCACCATCTTCCCAGTACACTTTATAACCATTATACTCAGGCGGATTGTGACTTGCTGTAACATTTATTCCTGCAACACATTTAAGCTCTCTTACCGCATATGAAAGTTCCGGTGTAGGTCTGAGTGATTCAAATACATATGCCTTGATTCCATTTGCTGCAAGACAAAGTGCAGCTTCATCTGCAAATTCAGGTGACATATGACGTGAGTCATATGCTATAGCAACTCCCTGCGACTGCTTGCCCGCTTTTATAATATAATTTGCAAGTCCCTGTGTAGCCTTGCGTACTGTATAGATATTCATACGGTTTGTACCGGCACCGATAACACCTCTAAGTCCGGCTGTACCAAACTCAAGATCCTGATAAAAACGTTCCTTAATTTCGTTGTCATCATCTGCTATAGCTTTAAGTTCAGCTTTTGTCTCCTCATCAAAGTAAGGGTTTGAAAGCCATGACTCATAAATCTCTTTGTAATCCATCTTGTATATCCTCCTCTTTCTGCTCATTTTATATTTATTTATCAGCATCCTCAATCAAATCCGAAAATGAAAGTTTTGCATTCTTATCATCATCCAGAATATCAATTGAGTAGCTTTTTGTCTCATAACCTGTCTTGCTCAAAGTAATCGTCTGTGAGCCTATAACTTTTGTAAACTTGCAAGGAACAATTCCCTTATAAACATTGTCCAGATAAACCTCTGCGCCCTCCGGTGCAGTTACTGATATGGTATGTTTACTATCAATTTTTCTTGTCTGGCTTTTTGCTGTTGCCGTCGGTGCTGCCGTGGCTGCCGCTGTACTCTCAGGAGACTGTGTAGCTGCCGATGCAGTATCTTCTTTCGGCTCAAGACTTATATTTATGGTCTTGTCCGCCTCTGCAACAGTAAGCCGTCCGGTATAAGTATTATAGCCATTTAAACCTACCGTAACAGAATATGTTCCATAATTTAAAGAAATTGGTTTGCTGTAATCAATTCTTGTTCCGTTTATAAACAAGTCTGCACCCTGCGGGTCAACATTGAAACGTACACTTCCGACATTCTTCACGCTTTTTCTGTAATCACTAAAATCAAGCGTACTCTCCTTGTCCTCTTTCACCGTGACAGTCTTACTTGCTTTTGCCGCACCCTTGCTTATCGTGACACGATATGTTCCACAGCTGACTGTTATAAGCATATTTTTTGTAACAGGTAATATTATATCATGATCAATATTTATCATACCGCCCAAAAAATCACTGTAATTTAACAAATGTATATAACCGTGTCCCTCCGTTCTCACAACAGAGTACACTTTGTATCCTACTCCGCGTACCGTAAGTTTGTCCTTATCACTGAGTTCCAGCATATCTATCTTTTTATCATCAATAGAGCCAAAATATGTCTGTTCGGAATACTGATAAAGCTCTCCTGCAACTTCCATTGAACACTCCTCAGTATCAAAAGTAAACTTATCTACATCACTGTATTCCCACGCATCATCCGGCACTTTCATGGAGACAACTCTTGCGTCATCCGTTCTGTATGTGGTTTCCATTATCTGACCCAGCTCAAGCTCATCCCCATCAATCTCTTCTTTATACTTATCAGTAATCTCAGAAGATGCATCATAGTTCATGATAGTGTCAACATCCGTATCAATTTCCCTGACTGAAATCTGCTTGAGTTTCTTGTCTATGCGTGTAATAATTCCTGTGAAACTCTGTGTTTCTATAGGCTCGGCTGTCTGCTGCTGACCTTTTTGGTAATTTGAGGACTTTCCACATCCCATCAAGACCCCCGCAAAAGCCATAATTATAAGCATTAGGCATATCAGCCTGAACCTTATACTTTTGTACATCAATATATCCCCCTAAATCAAAAAGTCAGTGCACAGCCTGCTTTTTCTGACCTACACTGTACCTTTTGATTATACCTCAAAACTACTTAAAAAAAAAGTCAAACTGTCAAATCTTTTATCTTAGCGATAAATTTTTGTCTGTCACTTTCCTGATTTCTTATCTTTTCAAGTTTTTCATAATTTTTTTCCGAAATCCACGTCTTTTTGCCATTATAATAAAAATTAACCAGTTTCCAATATTTCTCCGGATACATCAAAAGTGCATATAACATTTCCAGTTCACCCGTTTCCATTTCCCTGCTGTTAATATATGCCGTAACAATTGATATACCCATGTCACTGTTCCAGCTGTTTTTTTCCATGGTTTTTCTAATCCAGTCATAAAGGTCCGTAACCTGAAGCCCCACTGCCGCTTTTTCAAAATTAGATGTAATTATATTTTCTCCTGCAAATGAAACATTATGATAATTATAACTTCCATGAATTATTCTGTTTTCACTGATTGTCTTTTCACATAATTTATCCGCATTGCATTTTTTTATATACTCAAGTGCTTCTAATCCCTGATTGTAAAACTCCTTAAACGAGTTCAAAATGCTTATTTCCATACGGTTTTTCTTCTTTTTTGCTTTAATATAACTATTTACACGCTTCATTTCATTGTTGTGTTTTTCAAACATAGAAATAATATCAATTTTAGATGTGTTTAATTTGATAGCCAAATCCGTAGAAAGTCTCATATATTTATGTAAATACGCAAGATGTGATGCTGCCATGCAAACCTGTTTTTCATCTTTTATGTCACATTCCTGTGATTTAAACCATCTTCTCACTACCCATTTTCCGCCACATGGATCATCACTTATATATTTTTCAGAATTATTTTTCAAAGCAATGTCTACATATTCATATCCATTTTCGACCAACCGTTCTTTTACGTTTTCCTCGAAAAATATTTTTGTCTCATCTCCAAGATATGGTTTCACAACATAAAACCTGTCTCCACTCTCGATAACCACCGAACCTCTGACACGCCTTCTTGTTCTTATATCAAGCTCATATTGTTTAAGCACTTCATCAACTTTCTCATCCATTCCCATAAAAAAACACCTCCATAACATACCTGACTAACAGACACATCCATGCGGTACAATACATGTACCTGTACATTTGTATCTTATTCAAGTTATGCTATAGAGGTGAACTTTAGAACCCTATCACTGAAACCAAAAACAAAACCAGCATTTATAAGAGAATGCTGAATTCACAAATTAGGAGCTTCACCGATTTAGGTATTAGTTAGTACTTTTATACTTAATTTTATCGTATATGAATTGATTATTTTTTTTATCGTATTTCAATGTCTGAACAACCTCACCAATCTTATTTCCTACTGTTCCAATCGAAATATCATCACCTATTTGTATTTTCCCATTTTCTATTTTACATTTTCGTATTCCTACTATACCTTCTAATTTTTTTCCGGGCACATCTTGTTTACTACAAACTTGTTGTCGAAAATCTACTGCCGAAACTTCCACAACTAAATTTTTTTCTCTATCAGCAGATATTGAAACATCGTTATCTTCCCATAGCGAGTCAGGCGTAGATATTTCCGACCATTCTCCATTTGTCTTTCCAAATATTTGAATATCGCACGATACTCCAGACGCACCACCTTCTAAAAACATTACAATTTCCTTTCTGCCATCCCCCGTAACATCTGCTAATTTTATATCAGGATGCGCATACCCGGCTCCTATAGCAACTCTTTTTAACATAACCTTTTTTCCGTTTAAAGTAATATTGGTATCTGTTACATCATTTTCATTTTGGCTAATAATCAATTTTTGGCTGCTATTGCCAATATTTATTGCTTTCTCACATATGTTTTCATATTTTGCTGCTAAACCAGATGACATATTTGTTGTATCACTTACAGATGTCTCTTTTGCAAAATTCCGATTTACAAATTGCCTTGATAACGCTCCAATTACCGTTATAAACACTATCGTCGCTATCATAGAAACAAATAATCTTTTCATACTTTTAATCACCTCTCAATAACAATAAATAGACATGTTTTTTCTCTACCCTATTTGTAAGATAATCTCTCCATTTATTTTTGTCAACAATATTTCTGCTTGAATTATTCTCGCTGTGGCTTTTTAACGCAAAGATTGATAAAGGATGTTTTTCTTTACTTTTATAATTATATTAAAAACAGCCACAGAAAACACGATAAAATCGTGATTTTCTGTGGCTATTATTTTTTTTAATAATGTTTGAAGTTGTTATCCTTCAATTGCAATATATTTATGTTCGTCTACTTTCTTCTCAGGCTCTTTTTTCGGAACAAAAAGTTTCAAAATACCATGTTTAAATTCGGCTTTAACATCTTCCTGTTTAACAGCCTCACCAACATAGAAACTTCTCTGGCATGCTCCCGCATAACGCTCTTTGCGAATATATCTTCCGCTTTCTTTCTCTTTTTCGTCCTTATCAAGACCCTTAGCTGCACTGATAGTTAAATAACCGTCCTCAATAGAAGCATTTATTTCATCTTTAGTAAAGCCGGGCAAATCAATTTCAAGCTCATAACCGTCTTTTTTCTCTTTAATATCAGTTTTCATGATTCTTCCTGCTTTTTTACCATATAACTTCTTCTCGGTATTTTTCATGCTCTTGTCGAAATCATAAAATGGAAACTCATCAAACCAATCATCAAACAAATTTTCTCCAAAAATACTAGGCATTAACATAAGTCATCTCTCCTTTTCATATATGCTTTATTACCTTGTTTCATGGAACTGGGATGTTTCAGTAACTCAGAAGATTTCTTTTTTATTTCAATCTTCAAATTCAATTGTATGATTGAAATTCTTTTCTTCTTTTTGTTCCCTTCCTTTGTTCTGATTATGTTATATCACTTTTATTAGCACTCGTCAAGAGTGAGTGCTAATAAATTTTGTGAACTTTTTGTGTCCTGTTAATAATTTCGCCTGCAATGAATTTTGAAAATGTGTATTTTTTTCATGAATGTCTGACAAAGACAACCCCACAGCTTCAATACTCTACTCACTCCAATAGTCATCAGATTCCTGTGATGTAGCAGATATACCGAATAATTTATACATAAAATCCTCTCTCTCATCAAACATTTCTACAATTATTATCTTGTCCTTCTCAATTCTATAAAACAAATAATTATGTGCCACATAAATGTATCTATAATCACATTCAATATCATACATAGATGAGACTAAAATTCCTTTTTCCTCAAAATTCCCCAAACCTCTTGCAACATCTGTTATCTTCTTTATAGACTTCTTAGATACTTCCGAACCAAATTCTGATGTAAGACGCGCTTTTAAATTTTTAAGTTTTCTCCTTACAATCTGAGAATATTCAACTTTTTTCAATCATTATACCCCCAGTTCTTTTTCTAAATCATCCGCTGGTGTCGTTCCCTCCTCACGAATAGAAACTTCTGCATCATTCAGTTTGCTCATCAATTGATACAGCGCTTTCTGTTTATCTAACTCATCAAGTTCCTTCATATCAATAATGGCACACTGTCCGTGTCCGTTTCTTGTAAGATAAACACGATTTCCATATGCTACTTCATTTATAACTGCCGTATAATTTCTTAAATCCGAAATAGGTTTAATATTAGGCATATCAATTCCTCCAATCATATATTTGAAATAATCTGACGTCTTTTATAGAATATATTATACTGACTTGTAGCAGATTATTCAATATATTTACATGTTAATTTACAGCAACATCAGTCACAATACAATAGTACTTTCCCTACACCAATTCGACCATTGAAACCAAAAGCACTGCAACACAGGCTGCTACGGCAACAGTCAGCAGACTCTTTCTTCTATACGCAAAGAACACACCGACTATAGTTCCTGCTATTCCCGAAATCAAATCCGCCGTCGAATAAATTATTGCCGGAAATGTCATTGCACCGAGCACAGCATATGGAACATACGCCAAAAACGATTTGATAAATCTGTTTTCTATTTTCCCGCTAAACGCCGTCAGAGGTATTGCTCTGATAAGATATGTAACTCCTGCCATTACTATAAGATATATAAAAAATGTCTTTGTATTCATTTATTCCCCTCCATTTCCTCTGCATCATCAATCGGATAAAGCAATGCTCCGGCTGCCGATGCTATAACGGCACATATTATTATCACAAAACCTGATGATACCTTGTTCAAAACAGGAAACCACTTAAACATACAGCTTAAAATGACTGCAATTATTATTACCTTGAGATAGCGGCTGTCATCCCTTGCCGCCGGGAGAATTATTGCTAAAAACATTCCGTATATCGCTATACCGAGTGCATCACTTATAACTGCCGGAAGAACGCCGCCAAGTACTGCTCCAAACGCTGTTCCGGCTATCCATCCGACATATGAAACAGATATTATTCCAAGCATGTAATACTTGCTTATCGTCTTGTTACGGCTGACTGAAACCGCAAATATTTCATCCGTGACGCAAAAACTCACTGCCATTCGTGTCGGTTTCTTAAATGTACTGTCCACTTTCTGAGCAAGAGACAATGACATAAGTGCATATCTTATGTTTATGACAAGCTGAGTCAATGCCATCTCGACAAGACCGCCGCATGCTGTCATAATCTCAACACCCGCAAATTGTCCCGCTGATGTTACATTTGCAACCGAGATAAGTATCGCCTGCCATGCAGTCAATCCCGCCGATACCGCCATTATTCCAAAAGCAAAACTAACCGACAAATACCCAAGTGCTATAGGTATTCCATCCCGCAGTCCTCTCTTTATATCATTCCGTTTTTCTGATTTGCTATTTTCCATTTTTTCCTCATTTCCATACAGATATATCACTTATCATATCTGATTAAAAATTTTGTATTTTACAACGGCGAATGCCTCCCTTACAAAACTATTAGCTATCGTAATAGGTTTTGTCTTTGCACTCGCACCGCTTACATTTGTATAACCCATCTTCTTTGCTATACACTTCGCCCTGTAAATATGAAAATCATTGCTTACAATAACAACTTTACCCGTTTTACTTCCAATAAGTTCTGCAGTAAATTTCAGATTTTCATTTGTATTTTTAGATTTATCTTCAAGTATTATTCGTTCCTTCTTTATTCCATTTTTTATCAGATAATCAGACATAGCTTTTGCTTCTGTTATTTCCTCACCTTTTCCCTGTCCGCCGGAAACGACAACTTTTGTACCTTTATTTTCACTAAGGTAATTGAGTGCTACATCAAGGCGATACTTCAAATTTAATGTAATCCTTGTACCATTTACTCTGGCACCAAGCACCACCAGATAATCAGCATTTTTCTCAGGCTTTTGGACTGCATTCTTAATAATAAAACCCTCCGCAGTTCCAAACACTCCTAAAAAAACAACCATGCACACAATAAAAATTATTGACACCACTCTCGGCAGATGCAGTCTGCCATGATGGCAAAGCCATGAAACCGTCCCCGCCGCCGCAAACATTATCCCTAAAAGCAGCCAGAAATAAGTAAAAGAATTATTTAAACCAATGACTGCCGCATAAATTCCAAAGTACAATATAGACGCAACGCCTAACACCCACAAAACAAAAGCCAAGACCATACTTATTACCTCCATGCCCTATTTCCCTATCATCCTTACATATCAGCAGCTTCCATTTCATTAAAATTTAAACTGCACAACAGCATATGCTTTACCCGCTTCATCATCGAGCGAAACAAAAATCTCATTTTCCTGCTCACATATCACGGGTACTATAACATCACCAAGAAGCGCCTGCTTCTTATATTCGACACGAAGTTCTTTAACAGGCTTAAGCTCTATCTGGTTCATCGCCATCCTCACATACTGTCCGTTATTTACATGGTGATTTGTATCAAGCTGTGATTCCTGCACTACAAACTCTCTGCCTTTCACGCCGCCCTCCGGCACTTTGATTTTTCTCGGAGCATACTCCATTTCAAGTGGCTCATGCGTACCGTAAACAGCCCCGATTTCAGGTGTTACTATCATCGGTCTGTTTTTCTTTAAGTCCATAAGCACCCACAATGAATTAGCAATAGCAACTCTGCTACCATCTTCTTTAGTTATAAGAAAATTTCTGTGCCCGAACATCTTCTCATACCCAAACGATTGTGTTCCAATAGTGATATTTTCTCCCATTTTTGGATACTCATCAATCACAATCTGCCATGAATTAAGAATCCATGCTAAATTTTTTTCTTTATGAAATTCAAGCCCAACCCCCAAATCTTCTGACTGAAAATTTGTGCAATCCTGCATATAATTTATTATTCCATCGAGTGTCAGTCTTGCATTGCTGTCCACCTCACTATATCTTACCCTACTGTTAAAAGTATACATCTCTATCCCTCTTCTCTATCCAGATTCTTTGCATATTCGATTCCAAAAACATCAGCCTCATCCTATAAGCACTTCTTTGCCTCTAAACGCAAAGCCATAGTGTCTGATATTTTCTTTAAAATAAAGCTATCATATAGAT
>OGQG01001071.1_pt1 | contig 23163 bp, 22 predicted proteins | sample 1553201 | NCBI WGS metagenome assembly OGQG01 (sample SAMEA2579925, study PRJEB22360) | human gut metagenome | biome: human gut; feature: human-associated habitat; material: faeces | place: Denmark | collected 2008/2010
GCGCCGAATTGTGGTTCACCACGACGCAGCCTACCTGCATGGAGACCGGCATCCAAAAGCGGGAGTGTACGCAATGCAGTGTAACGGAGACAAAACCGATTGCCAAGACGGATCACAATTGGGACGCCGGGAAAGTGGTCGCACAACCGACAACAAGCCAAGAGGGAGTTATGCAATGGATATGCAATATGTGCGGCACGATACGCACAAATCCAATTCCCAAGCTCAAACCGGGAACGACAGCGGCTCCGAGCACAACACCGACTCCGGCGCCTACGGCTCCACCACGCACATCCGCCACAGCTACACCGAAGGTTACGCCTACGCCAAAGGTTACGCCTACGCCGAAGGTTACGCCTACGCCAAAGGTTACGCCTACGCCAAAGGTTACGCCTACGGCTTCACCACACACATCCGCCACAGCCTCGCCCACGGCGTCGCCTAATGCAGCTGCCTCGGCCTCGCCGGGTATTTCGCCTACGGCTTCACCCGGCGCATCAATTTCGGGGACAGAGGATAGCGACGGAAAGAATGGAGATAGGGGCGAAAAGAGCGGATTTGGTGAGAACGCTGTCGGTAAAGATGTTCCTCAAAAGCAAGAAAAGAACAATGTGCAGGCGACAGAGTACAGCTTCTCCGTGGGAAAAATCCTTGTATTCACACTTGTGCCAACGCTTTTGATTGTTGCTGCCGTCGTTTTTCTACTCGTTTGGAGAAAGAAAAAAAGACAGGTTTAACGGATATTCTTTCCGGACAGTGAAGAGATTAGCTCATCGTACAGCGCGTCCCGCCAATGAGCGACCGTTCATGAAAGATTAGTAGCTTGATAATTCTATTACACGCTGGGATTACAGATCTATTTCACAGGTGTGATTGATATACATATTTAGAAAGGAGTGGTTATGTTGCAGGTTGTAATTCAGAAAATTCCGGAAAATTTGCAGGAATTTGAAATTCTTGCCGCTAAAGGGCGGCAGCCGGAACATATCTGCGCACTGTTTCTGTGTGCATTGGCGCTGTTTGACAGGGACAAAGATGCAGGCGTTGCTGCGATGAATCTTCTGCGCGGTCCTAAGCCTATGACACCGTATGACTGTCAGTTTCTGCGCGACCGACTGCGCGGCAAAGCCTATCTGCCGCTTGCATATTTTGAAGGCGCAACGCCGGGAAATGGGTATCAGCCGTGCGTGCCATACACGCTGAACGTGCTGGCAGACCCCAGACCTCAGGATATAGAGCCGGGCTATATGCGCGTGTTTCTTAAAACGTCCGGCGCGGATTCACCGCGTCCCATGAAATTGCGGCAGAAGGCTTCGACCGGCGAATGGTTCCTCTGGGAATATTCCAGTATTCTCAGCGGCATCCGTATTCCCGCGGCGGAAGATCCGTGGGCATAGTAAGTAAAGAAAGGGAGTACAGAAAATGGGACTCATTAAAGCAGCATTGGGTGCGGCCGGCGGCGTGATGGCCGACCAATGGAAAGAGTATTTTTACTGTGAATCAATTCCGGAAAACGTTATGGCGGTCAAGGGACAGCGGCGCGTTTCCGGACGCAGCAGCAACACAAAGGGAAGCGAAAACATCATCTCGAACGGTTCCGTCGTTGCGGTGGCGGACGGACAGTGTATGATTATTGTTGATCAGGGCAAGGTTGCGGAGCTTTGCGCCGTGCCGGGTGAGTTTGTCTATGACAGCTCGACGGAGCCGACGATCTTCTCCGGTGAGTTGGGAACCAGCATCTTAGACACGTTCAAGAATATCGGCAAACGCTTTACTTTCGGCGGCGAGCCGCCCAAAGATCAGCGTGTCTACTATTTTAACACGAAAGAGCTCATTGGCAATAAGTACGGCACGCCCTCTCCGGTGCCGCTCCGCGTTGTCGATCAGCGCGCGGGCATTGACATTGATATCGCCATTCGTTGCTTCGGCGAGTACAGTTACCGAATCAGTGACCCGATTCTGTTCTACACGAACGTATGCGGCAACGTCAGTGAAGACTATACCCGCGACCGTCTGGACGGCCAGCTGAAAACCGAGCTTTTGACGGCGCTTCAGCCCGCGTTTGCGAAGATTTCCGACATGGGAATCCGCTATTCCGCGCTACCCGGTCATACAATGGAACTGGCCGAGGCATTGAATGAAGTTTTATCCGGAAAATGGCGCTACCTGCGTGGACTTGAGATCGTTTCCTTTGGCGTTTCGTCGGTCAAGGCGAGCGAAGAGGATGAGCAGATGATTAAGGAGCTGCAGCGTAATGCGGCGTTTATGGATCCGACGAGAGCGGCAGCCTATCTTGTCGGTGCACAGGCTTCCGCGATGCAATCTGCGGCGTCGAATCAGAATGCAGGCCCTGCAATGGCGTTTATGGGCATGAACATGGCAGGTCAGGCGGGCGGCATGAACGCGCAGAATCTCTATCAGATGGGCGCACAGCAGCAAGCAGCGCAGCCTGCTCCGGCTCCGGCAGCTGCTGAAGGATGGAACTGTTCGTGTGGACAGAGCGGTATTACCGGAAAATTCTGCCCGAACTGTGGCAGTAAAAAGCCGGAACCAAAGCCTGCCGCCGAAAGCTGGAAATGCCCGCAGTGCGGCGCGACGGCAACCGGAAAATTCTGCCCGGAATGCGGCACCAAAAAGCCGGAATCGCAGGCAAACGGCTGGACGTGTAGCTGCGGTGCGGTGAACAAAGGAAAGTTTTGCGCTGAATGCGGCAAGCCGAAACCGGCCGGTGTTCCGCAGTACAAATGCGACAAATGCGGCTGGGAGCCGGCTGACCCGACACACCCGCCCAAGTTCTGCCCGGAATGCGGCGATCCGTTTGACGACGGGGATTTGAAGTGAAAAAAGCATCCATAATCGCTCTGACCATCGTGTCGACGGTTGTGTTTATCGCACTGGCGGGCGTATCACTGTATCGGTATTTTGTCGATAGCCGGATTCAAGATGGAGGTAGGATGGAAAACCCGGATACATACAGAGCAGGAAAAGATCTGGTGGAATTTGAGTGGCGACAGAACCACAGGAATTTTTACAGCTGCTTTTCACTGAAATTCTACCGGGAGAAGGATATGCCTCTGCTGACCGGCCGGTTTCCGGACCGATCCAGCGACGAGATGAGAGAAAGCGAAACGGATGCGTTTTCCAACCCAATCCCTTGGCAGCTTACGTGGGTGCAATGGTTTGAACTTCAGAATATGCTGGCAGAGTCGGATCTGCCCGCGTACCGAAAGCCGTCTCCAAATGTCCAGGACGAGACCGACAGCGAAATCCGGGTCATTTGGCGCACCGATGACGGGGACGAGATTCAAAAGCTCAGCGGCAGCCATGCAGAAGCACTGGAGACCTTGGTGCTGAGTATTGCCGAGGAAGCTTATGCCGCGTCAAACCTTGAAACGGAGTAATGCGAGGTATGCCAAACGGCAGTCGTACATTTTGCGCAGAATGTGGGGCCAAACGCCCTGCGAAAGAATAAAAACAAACCATACGATTTATTGTAACAGGAGGATTTACCATGAAAGGACATAAATTTTTGAAGGTTACCGGAATTCTGATGATCATTGCCGCAGTATTTTCCATCATTGCGGGTGTTCTTGTCGGTGGACTGGGTGTATTGGCGGCAGGACTCGGTGCGGAATCCGGTCTGACATTTCCATATTGGGCGGCGTTGTTCCTGACGCTGGTCGGAGGAATTTGCCAGATGATTGCCGGAATCAAAGGCATTAAGCACAGTAAGCGCAGCGAAAAAGCAGGAAAGCTCATCGTGTGGGGCGTGATTGTGGCCGTATTCAGCGTATTGAGCATTGTGATGAATCTGGTCAACGGCGGCGAGTTTAATGTCGTAAGCATCCTGACAGGAATAGCTATTCCGGCCTTGTATATCTACGGTGCGGTACTCAATTCCAAGGCAGACACGCAGTAACCGTATAATTCAAGTAGCATACACAAAGGAGTTTGATACATATATGGGACTGTTTGATAAAAAATATTGCGATATTTGCGGAGAAAAAATAGGGTTACTTGGCAACCGCAAGCTTGAAAACGGCAATCTCTGCAAAAACTGCGCCCAAAAGCTTTCCCCTTGGTTCTCTGATCGACGCAACAGCACTGTTGAGGAAATCAAGGCACAGCTTGATTACAGGGAAGAAAACCAGAAAAAGGTCGCGGCATTCCACACAACCAGAACGCTCGGCGCGGACACCAAGGTGCTTCTTGACGAGGACGCGGGAAAATTCATGGTGACACGTGCCAGAAATCTCGTGGAAGCCAACCCGGATGTTTTGGATTTTGCAGACGTGACCGGCTGTAATCTCGACATTGACGAGAGCCGCACGGAGCTTAAGCGTGAGGATAAGGACGGGAGGGAGATTAGCTACAATCCCCCGCGGTATGAATACTCCTATGATTTCTACATCACCATATTCGTCAACAACGATTACTTTGACGAAATACGCTTCAAGATCAATTCCGGTTCCGTAGATATTACACCGCCCCCCGCAATGCGACCGGGAATGACGACCCGATGCAATCCGGAGACTAACGTTGAGTACCGCAATTGCAAAAAGCTCGGCGAGGAAATCCGGCAGGTTCTGACGCAGGTCCGCAAGGATGTGCGCCAGCAGATTGAACAGGAGGCCGCACCCAAAACGGCAGTCACCTGTCCCTACTGCGGCGCAACGACCACACCGGACGTGAACGGCTGTTGTGAATATTGCGGTGGCGCGGTAAGAGGATAAATATCCATCAAATGATAATGAAAGAAAGAAGGACAAAATAATGAAAAAGTTTGTAGCATTGCTTCTGATTGTGGTTACGCTTCTAACACTTTCTGCCTGTGGTAGCAAGGATGCGTTAGCCGGAACATGGTCCGCCGAACTTGGCGCAGACGGTACGATCACATGGACATTCAACGGAAGCGGCAAATGCACCATGGAAAATGCTTATATGAAACAGGACGGTACGTACACCATTGAAGGTGATCAGCTTACGGTGACACTGGAGGCATGGAGTGATCCATCTACTTATACATTCTCCGTAGATGGAAACAGCCTTACCATGAATGAGAATTCCGGCTACGGCATCAGCGGCACCTTTACGAAAAAATAGCCGTGCAGCTTACCATTAACACTATCCGCCCTCTGACCTTTTAGAAAGGAGAAAAAACGATGAATAACCTTACAGGCAGCATGAAAGACTCTGCATTCGCTACCAGTCCCCGTGAATTTGATCTTCCCTATTCTACCACACTGGAAGAAATCATGCAGAAACTCAATGCGCGCAGAGCAGCGTTCCAGATGCCATTCCAGATCAAAGGCGGCGTTCCCGGACAGCGCATCTCGTTTGAGAAAGAACCAAATGTGGACGTTGGCCTCTGGCTTTACCTCAAGGATGGCACACACATTCGGATTCAGCCGGTCATTACGGAGGCCAAGATGTCGGTTGGCGGTATGCGCGTTGATAAGAACAGCGCACTGCGCAAGGGCCTCAAGGGTGCGACGGTCGGTCTTGCAACGGAGCGTGGCGCCTATATTGACACCGTAACGGAAACCGTGAAGAAGATTTTGAACGGTGAGGCAGTAGAGGACTATGTTGCGCCGGAGGTTCCGGTCGAAACGAAGGACTGGATGACCACATTCTTGCTTTGCTTCTTCCTTGGCGGTCTTGGCGTCCACCGCTACTATGTCGGTAAGATTGGCACAGGCATTCTCTACACGCTGACGGCCGGTCTGTTCGGCATCGGATACCTTGTCGACTTTATCAAGATTCTCTGCGGTAAGTTTACCGACAAGGACGGAAACCTTATCCGGCGCGAAAAGAAATAAGAAAAAATGTCTCAGGTAGGCACGGCTGCTTTTTGCCGGGATTATACGTTGTTTTCTGCTAATTGGCAGATTTGTGCAACCCTGAAGGATATTGGGAGGAAATTATGAAACAGACGAAGACCAAGCTTCTATGCCTGATTCTTGCGGCACTGATGCTGCTCAGCGGCCTCACCGCCTGCGGAAAGGATAAGGAGGGGAAAGACTCCAATTTAATCAAGCTCGGTGACTATGAGCTGCTCTACAAGGGCGCATGCATCATGGAAGATTCGGACGGAAACGACGCAATCGTTCTGACACTGGACTTCACAAACAACAGCAAGGAAAACGCCTCATATCTCTGGAGTGTCGATGAGACGGTTATGCAAAACGGTGTAGAGCTGGAAGCTGCATCTATTATCACGGACTATGAGAACCTTGAAACCGTAGTGAGCGATCAGTTTACGGATGTTGCGCCGGGTGCAACGCTGGAAGTGCGGACAGCCTTCGTGCTAAAAGACACGACCAGTGAAGTCAAAGCGACCTTTGAGGAATTTCTCGGCAGCAAAAAAGGTACAATCACCGTTGACCCGGCTACGCTCAGCCGGGAAACGGTCTCCGATACGAAACCGGAGACCACCGGTACGACCGGAGACACATTGCTCGATTGGTGGAACGGCGAATGGTACGGCTGGTGGAAGATGAGCGGTTGCTACGGCGATTATGAAAGCATGGAAGGCGACTGGTGGGATGTCTGCGGCGTCATTGATTTCGACAAGGACTACACAGGCACAATTGAGCTTTGGGATGAGGACTACACGAGATCCAAACCTATGGCTTCCGCGCAGGTCAGTCTGAGCGAAGCCGGAACCGGCGAGCACGGTACGGTGATGTCCGAAGGTGGCTGGTTTACAAACGTAACACTGGAGCATGCCGATTGGATCGTTGACCCCGGTCTTTTGGACTACGATGATATGATCTGGATCAGCGGCGACTATGAAGACGGCGATGACGAATTCCACTATGACATCTATCTGCGCCCGTGGGGCCTTTATTGGAAAGACATGGAGGAAGATGCGTATCCCTATCGGTATACCGATTGGTATCTGCCGCTGATTGACGCAGGCAAGTCTATGCCGGATGCTATCGGAGAAGGTGTTTCGGAGGGGAATGCTCCGACCAACCAGACGAATGCGGCAGCTCCCGGCGGAAACGGCATCGTGACTGAGGAGCAGGTGCAAAAGGGCTACGTTTGGATGAACGAGGTCAATAATAATATTTTTGATGCTACTTACGAGGATATTGTTGCCTACTTCGGTGTAGAAGGCGAGTTTGTCAAGGAAGAGTACAGCGACCACATGCAGTCGAACTACCGCTACTACAAGTGGATTTCGAGCGAAGACAGCTCGCATTTCATCTACGTTAACTTCCGTGAAAAGACTCCGGGCGTTTATACGGTGAGTGCGTACAACACCAGCGGCTTCTCCGGCAACGAGGCCATTGCGAAGTATCTTGACATCGTCAAAGCGGAGGCCGCCGAGGCGAACAAGGCAGCATCCGCAAACGCCGAGATGAAGGACTTCTCCGTGGAAATCGCCCAGTTTGCAAAAGACGATGTTAAGGTCAAGATCATGACGAAGATCCCGGTATCCGGCTGGTCGTTCGATGATAGTGGGCGCTGCCTGGTGGAAAACGACGATCCCACAGCGTTTGGTGCGGGCGCCATCCAGTTTGAGGTGAGGGAGAACATTGAAAAATTTGATTCCTACAAGGACAGCTTCGAAAACTACAAGGATATCGAGGACCGCGTGATCGGCGGCATCACCTTCCATGGCCGCACCTACAAAAGAATCGGCTATGATTGGATCCAGTATATCGCGCAGCTTGACGACGGCCGTGCCCTTTCCATCGGCCTTCGGGATATGGACTGTGTACCGGGAACGATGCCGGATATCATTCTCAACAATATGACGTTCCAATAAAAAACGGCTCCCGCTCCAATTTGGAGCGGGAGAATCCGGTTATTCGCGAAAAACGGAGGTAATGCGGTGAAGTTCAAAGCGCTCCTCATCGCAGCAGGTCTGGGTATGAGCCTGCTCGGTCTGACCTCCTGCGGTCAGGTCGACGGATGCACCTATCCGTACCCGGAAACATCGGCCCTTTTTGACGATTTCCACATTACAAAAACCATTTACAGCCAAGGGACGATGAGACTCTATTATCGCGGCGTACAGTTCAAAGACAATCCCATCCGCTGCTACGACACGAATTTTGAAGATTTGGGCGATCAGTTTGACTATACGTTCCGAAACGGTGTTCTGACCGTTCAGGCGGATTTTGCCGAAAAGATCAGCGGGCTGACAATCGAGGACAGGGCGCACGATATCATCTATCGTCTGCGTTATCTGGACTCCCCGCAGTTTGCATGGCTGGCAGACGTGTTTTGGTACGATGAAGGCTGGAGCGAAACGGGAGACCGCGAAGCGTATTACAGTGCGGCCGAGCTGCAAGCGGAAGCTGACAGAAAAGCCGAAAGCCAAAAGGAAGCACAGGAGGTCTTTGCGTTGCTGGAAGGCACGTGGATTACGGAGGACGGCCTGCAAAAATATGAGTTTGTCGCAAATGAGGACAAAAGCGGTATGAACTGTTGTACTATGTGGTGGAACAACGAGACACAAGAATGGTACAGCTGGAGCATTTTTGCCGAGTCCGCGTTCCGGACGAAGAGCTTTGACTTTGTTTGCGATGCAGACTGCGTTTACGACGAAATTACAGAAAAGGCTGAAAAGCTGATTACCATTATACTTGTCAACAGTGACCATACAGCGGCTGATATGCGCATCTTGTACGATTCGGAAGAAAACGTCATAAAGGACACGGATGCAATTTATCACAAACAGTGAGTTTGTGGGACACATCCGGAAAATGCGGTTATAACTGTGTTCGGCACTACGGACTGCGCTTGCGGGCTGTAACGCCAACTGGGAAGTGAGGAACTTAGATGGCAACACAAATCACAAATTATCAATGTCCCGCCTGCACGGGACCACTCCATTTTGTAGGAGAATCCGGCAGGCTGGAGTGCGATTACTGCGGCTCAAGCTTCGATGTCGCAGAAATTGAAGCGCTCTACGCGGAAAAAGAAACAAAAGCAGCGGAAGCAGCGCAGAAGCAGGAAGAAACAGAAGCGGCTCAAAAATCTGCCGAAGCGGAAAAACAAAAGACCGCCGCAGGCGGCTCTGACTGGGACACTTCCGGCCTGAACGAGGATTGGGGCGCGGACGCGGCTGACATGAAGGCTTACAGCTGCCCGTCGTGCGGTGCGGAGCTGCTCTGCGACGCGACAACTGCGGCTACGTCCTGCCCATACTGCGGAAATCCGTCGGTGCTTCCGGGTCAGTTCGCCGGCGTTTTGAAACCTGATTTTGTGCTTCCCTTTAAGCTGAGCAAGGAAGATGCCATCAAGGCGCTGAAGAAACACTATCGCAAAAAGCCGCTGTTGCCGTCAACGTTCTCCAAATCCAATCATCTTGAGGAGGTCAAAGGCGTGTATGTACCCTTCTGGATGTATGACGGTGCGGCCAGCGGAAGCGTGCAGTTCCATGCTACCACTGTACATAAGTACACCTCGGGAGATTATGAAATCACGGAGACAAGCCACTACGATGTGCGCCGCGCCGGTTCTATTGGCTTTGAGAAAATCCCGGTGGATGCGTCGAGCAAAATGCCGGACGACTACATGGATTCCATCGAACCGTATGACAATACAGACTTAAAGCCGTTTTCCACGGCATATCTGCCCGGATTTCTGGCAGACAAATATGATGTGAGCGTTGAAAACAGCCGGGAGCGGGCAGACAAGCGCTGCGCGGGTTCGCTGGTGTCTGCGCTGGAAAGCACGGTTTCGAATTACACCACCTGCAATGAAACGAGCCGAGACATCCGTTTGAAGCGCGGCAAAGTGCATTACGCGTTGCTTCCCGTCTGGATCTTGAATACAAAGTGGGAAGGAAAAGATTTCCTTTTTGCCATGAATGGTCAGACAGGTAAGTTGGTAGGCAACCTTCCTGTCAGCACGAAGCGGGTTGTCGGTTTGTTTGCAGCAATCGCGGCGTCACTCAGCGCCATCGGCGTGACTGCGCTGCTGCTTTTGGCACACTAGGGAGGGCGGAAAAATGAAAGAGAGAATACGCTGTCTCCTGCTGACGTTTATAATCGCACTTGTATTCTGCGTGAATGTATCCGCAACCGAGCAGACAGGTGCACAGCTTTATTATGTGACGGATGAGGCCGGACTTCTCAGCGAAAACGAAAATATGATGCTGGAAAAGATGACGGAAACCGTCTCCCAAAAATACGGCATCGGTGTATATATCGTAACCGTGGAGGATTATCGTGACTTCCATTCTGAAGGTGTTTATAAGGCAACCTATACCATCTATCACGAATACACGATGGGCGAAGGACCGGACCGCGACGGGATCATGCTCCTGCTCAGCATGGATGATCGCGACTGGGCGATGTTCTGCTATGGCTCACGCTGCGAGTATGCGTTCAACAGCTATGGTCAGCAGAAACTGGAAAAGGTATTCCTCGATAACTTCGGTGAAAATGACTGGTACGGCGGCTTTGAGGATTACATCAAAGAATGCAGCGTCTATCTGGAAAAAGCAGCCTCAGGAAAGCCGGTTCGAGCGAGTTTGTTTTTTCCGATCCTTATCGTGATCGGTCTTTCCCTACTGGCAGCAATCGTGATCGTCTCTGTGATATGGCAGAAAATGGAAAATGTATCAAAAAAAGCAACCGCTAACGCCTATGTTTCCGCGGAACTTCAGCTTACAGAGCAAACAGATCATTTTACCCATAAAACGACCTCCAGCCGGAAGATTGAGCGCAGCTCTTCCGGCGGCGGGAGCAGCCACAGCGAATCCGGTGGAGGCGGTTCCGGCCGAAGCGGAAAATTCTGAAAGGAGTGGCTATGAAAATAACACCCAGACGCATGTTCGCGCTATTGCTGGCACTGGTTCTGTTATTGTCGCTTTGCGCCTGTACGCAGAAGACGCAAACGGAGCCTGACGAACCAAAAATAAATACTGCCCATAAAAAAACTCCGGAAAGCCAACAGGCGGAAGCTGTATTACAGAGCGACGGGAACGATTTTGTATCACAGGATACGACCGTAGACACGCCGCCGGTGCAATGCGCGTTTTCACAGGAGGCAGAGACATCGCTTGGATGGTTGCGCGACAGGATTGATTTTCCGACGACAATGTTTGGTGCGGCGTATCTCGGCTATGTCGGCGGTCTGTTTGATGAGGGTTTCGAGGCGGGTTTCCCTGCGTGGTTGCAGGAAACCAATGAGGCAATGCTCCTCGAATACCCCTTTATCGCAGAGATCAACGATGAGCACATCATCGGCGGCGCGGGGCATCTGTACTGCATTGTGCCGGTCGACGAGAACGCGACGGTTGCAATCAACCGTGTGCAGTGGAACGAAAAAACACAGACCGATGAGGTCACAGAGGTTCTCTACCGGTCAGAGAGCGGCGAACCGGTGCTGCTCTTTGCGAATCTTGACGGCATTGCGCATGAGGCCGACACCCAGGTCTTTATCACCGACAACAGCGGGAACACCTGCGAATGGTATCCCTCGCTTGATGCGATGAGCCATCTTGCACCGTGTACATCGGAAGCCGGTGACTATCTTTCGTTCGATTTTACGGAATATGCCTGGTATGACATCCCATCCGAATTTTCCGATTGGCTTTCTGACGGCTGGGCAGGCATGACCGCGCTTGGCCTTGCCGGATCGCAGAGTACAGGCATGGGCTGGATCACAGAAACCATGGTAGAGGAAACCGGCCGCTATGCCTATTTCTCGCTGCGCTTCTATCTCGAGGATGAGACGGGGGGTACAGTTGATCTAGAGTGGACATACGAAGACAGCGACGACATTGAGGAGATGTGGAGCGGCATCTGGGCGATTCAAACGATTCCGGACGGGCCGAGCTATGTGACGCTCAGCTTGTCGCTTGTGGGCGGTAACAGCTACGGTGTCACGGACGGCCCGGTGTATCTGTGTGAGAAGTATCCTCTCCTGATCAGCCCGAGCGGCACGGAGCTGCTGGTCGGCGCAGGTGAGAGCGGCGTTTGCCTGCCGTTCATGTCGCAAAGCACAACGGCATGTGTGCTGACACAGGCCGCAGGATAGAAAGCGTGCAGGAAGCAAACTGCTTTGAGGTTTGCATTCACAAACTCTGTTTGGTAGCAATCTACCGTCCAAGTCCATGTCCGGGGCAATGACCTGTTCGGCTCACAGTATCAATGTAAGCTACCGCTCAAGACACAGCTTCCCTCGGAGATCGCCGCTGCTACATTTCGGAGTTTTAAAGAGCGGTATTCTTGGAACACGAAGGTCAAAGCGGTCACCGTCCGTGCCATTGAACTCTCGCCCAAAGACAGCGTCGAGCAGCTCACGCTGTTTGATAATGTCCAGCACCGCATGGCAATGGAGAAAGTATAGGATGCTGTGGAGGAGATTCGTGGTCGCTTTGGCAAAAGTGCCATCTCTTACGCCTGCCTCATGGGCGATTTAAAAATGCCCACAGACAGAAGAGATAAAGTCAAAATGCCGGGGCTAATGTATCAATAAACGATGTTTTTCAAATATTTTCTGCTTTATGTCCGTGCTACGAAGCGCTGAAAGCGAAAGCGGCGAAGTTCGACGCGGCGGAAGAAGCAGGGAAGACCGAGTTGCAAAAGGCGCAGGGCTGCCGGGATTTCCGAGCGAGCTCTGCGCCTTTTTTATTTTCAGAAAAATAGCACCCCGGGCCGAAGGATGGGTGACCGCGGGGCGCTTGACAGATTTACAATTGGATTATATAAAACCGCAAAGGAAATGTCAATAGAAAATTCGAAAAAACGTGGATATTTTTCATGTTTTTAACCTGTTTTTAACGTATTCTTTTCTTTTATCTTTGCAGAAGTCTATTGCAAACCGACACGCAGCGTGGTACAATCGGCTTAAAGAAGTACGTGGAGGAGATTTTGTCGTGAACATGAAAACAATCGGTTCCGCCGTTGTAATCATCTTGGCCGCCATAGTCGGGCTATTTCTCGGCGCTGCCATGAACGACGGGTTAAGCGGCTCCATACTGCTCGCGGTCATCGCAGGGTTCGTCTGTGTGATCTATACGATTGAAAACAGTGGCAAGAAGTAGGGGGTTTTTTATGATTTTACGGTTTAAACAGCGCTTTTTTTCATGGTTCGACAGCTACGATATTTACGATGAGAACGGCAACACGGTGTATGTCGTCAAAGGGCAGTTCTCCTGGGGACACTGCCTGAAAATTTTTGACGCTTACGGCGAAGAGGTCGGCACGGTAAAAGAACGCATCTTCACGTTCATGCCGAAATTCGAAATGTATTTTAAAAACCAATATGTCGGTTGCATCAGCCGCGAATTTGCACTTTTTAAGCCGAAATACAACGTAGAATGCAACGGCTGGAATGTGGAGGGCAACGTTTTGGAGTGGGATTATACCGTTGTTTCCGGAAGCGGTCACGATGTGGCAAGCATCTCCAAAGAGCTGTTCAACTGGACGGACACGTACCTTTTGAACATATACGACCCCGCAGACGCACTGTGCGTTTTGATGATCGTGCTTGCGATCGACGCCGAAAAGTGCAGCCGAAATAACGGCTAAACGCTATTTTCTGTAAAGAAAAGACTTCCGCTCAAGACTGTTTGGCCCGAGCAGAGGTCTTTTCTTTTCCCAAAATTTAAAATGCATAGAACAAAATGCCGAGACCGGCGGAAAGCACGATCATCAAAATGGGCGAGGGTGCTTTCTTTTTAAAGTGCTTATAGCCAAAGTGCAGAATAATCAGCAGCAGCAAAATCACAACACCGCGCAGATCGATCTCGGGGGCGCTTCGTATGGTCGTAAAGCCGAATAGCGTGCTGAGACCCATCGTCAGCGCCGTAGCCAAAATGAGCGCCACCACGCACGGACGCACGCCGGAGAGGAATGCCTGCACACCGGCGTATTTCAGCAGATTACTCAACACTGCCGCAATGAGCAAAATAATGACGAACGAGGGGAGCACCACGCCCAAAGTCGCGAGCAGACTGCCCAACACGCCGCCTTGCGAAGAGCCGATGAACGTCGCCATGTTGACGGCAAGTGGGCCGGGGGTCGATTCGGACACCGCAATGAAGTTGATGAACTCGCTTTCCGTGAGCCAGTGATTCGAGAGCACGGCTTCGCGGATGAGGGAGATCATGCCGTAGCCGCCACCGAACGACACTGCGCCAATCTCAAGGAAGGTCAGGAATAATTTAAAATAGATCATTTCACGTCACCGCCTTTTCCACGCAGGCGCTGTATGAAGTAGGCCGCAAGACCAACCACACCGCTAAGCAAAATAAAGTAGATGGACGAAAACGAAACAGCGAAAACGGAAAACGCTATCATGCAAACCGCTACGCCTGTGACAAGCACGGTATTGAACGCCGTCTTTTCAAGACTTTTCAGCATGCGCACACCGGCGGAAAAGATGAGGTACACAACGCACACCTGAATTCCGCGGAACGCGCAGGAAACGAATTTCAAGCTCAAAAACTGGTCAAAGAATAGGGAAATGAGGTAGATGATGACAAACGAAGGGATACACACCCCAAGCGTGGCCGTCGCCGCGCCGGGCACACCGGCAATGTGATAACCGATATACGTTGCGCTGTTAATCGCTATCGGGCCCGGCGTAGACTCCGCAATCGCGATCATGTTGAGGAACTCTTTTTTATCGATCCACTTTTTCTTTGCGATAAATTCATTTTCCAGCAAGGCAACCATCGCATAGCCGCCGCCGAACGTGAAAGCGCCGATCTTCAAAAATGTGAGGAACAGCGTGCATAGTTTTTTCATTTTTCAACCCCATTTTCTGCAGATTTAAACACGATAATCATACACCGTTTCACCGAAAAAAGCAATAAAAAAGGAAGCAGGCGCACCTTTCGATGTGTTCCTGCTTCCTTTGCTTTATTTTAAATTACTTAGAGAAGAGGTTTGCCACACGGTTCCAGAAGCTGTCTTTGGTTTCAGTCTCGGTCGTGGTTTCTTCCGTGGTGCTCGTGCTGTTGCTGCTCGAGTCCGTTGCGGTGCGCATTACATAGCTTACGGTCATATCCGTACCGTCTGCGCGGCCGGAGCCCTTGAAGCTGTCCGCACGATCCTTCATGATGTCCATCACGCGTGCCAGCGTGGAATCCGGGTCGGTAATTTCGCTGAGGCCGTCGAGCTTATCATTGATTGTATCGGAGAACTCCGTCATGCCGTCGCTGAGTTCAGACGTGCCGTCTTTAAGTTCTGCGCCGCCGGACTGGAACTGACCGATCGCATTCGATACGGTCTTGCTGGAGGAAGAGAGCGTCTCCATGCCGCTGAGCAGTTGGTCGGTGCCTGCATCGAGCGTGCCTACGCCGGTTGCGAATGCAGAGGTGCCGGTTGCAAGCTGAGAAGCACCGTTGCCAAGCTTTGCAGCACCGTCGGAGATCGCGTTGGCCGCACCGACAACCGTGTTGGTATCTGCCGGATTCTCTGCGTTATACAGCGCGCCGGTCAGCGTATCAACACTGTCCATCATTTCGCCTGCCTGCGAGGAGAGGTCTTTGAATTCACCCATCAAACTCTTGAGCTCATCGGTGTTAATGTCCGGAATTGCCGCTGCAACCTGCTGCACAGCGCTCTGCTTTGCCGCCGCAAGGTCATCGGAAGACGTTACTTTTTCCGTAACAGCCGGGGCAACCTGTTCAGCAACCTTCGGGCCGACGGCCGATGCGATGGCGTTGGGATCGATGTCGGAAGCAATCTTCTCGACCATGCCAGAAACCTGCGCGGTTCCGTTACTGATGACTTCGGCGCTCGGGGTAGAGGTAGAATCCTGTGCAAGAGCATTTAAAATAGCCTTTTTCTGCGCGTCATCGAGGCCAAGTTCATTTAAAGCCATCTCCACACAAGTTTTTGAAGCCTGATAACCTGCGGAATAACCGTCCTGATAAAGCTGTGTCGTAAGGGCTGCGGCTGCATTTGTGACATCTTCAGAGGAAGAAGCCGCCTGCACGTTGCCCTTGATCTCTTCCGCCGTCTTCTGAGAAGCAACTGTTGCCGCGTTGCTTGCGGCAGGCCCCGGAGGCGCTTTTGGCTCGGCGCTATCGCTGCGCCGCTCGCCGCGCCATCGAAAACCTGTTCAGCGCCTGCGCCGAGCTGTGCTTTGAGCGCTGTCATATCCGGGATTTCAACGGTCTCCAGCTTGCCGGAAAGCTCGGTCATTTTGTCTTCAAGCGCAGTCTTCTTTTCGGAAGCCTCTACAAGGCCCGGGACAAGCTGCTGATTCATGACGCCCGCAAGCTGTGCGGTACTGTTCTGCAGCTGAATAGCGCCGAGGGAAAGCTCGCCGGTCTTTGTTGCCAAGAGCTGTGCGTTTTCAAGCAGATTCTCCGTGCCGTTTGCAAGCGTCTGCGTGCCGCTCAAAGCGCTGCCCACGCCGGCATCGAACTGGCTGTAACTCGAAGCAAACGTGTCAAGGCTTTCGACAAGTGTGCCCACAGCGTCATCCAGTGCGCCGGAACCATCCTTCAGCTGATCGATTGCATCGGTCAACTCATCCATCGTGTCGCCAAGCTCGTCGGAAACCTCATCGAGGTCGAGGTCGGAAAGGTTCGGAGCCGCGGCGAAGAGAAACGTCGGGACGGTGCAGTCCGTAACATCCGCTTCGAGGGTAAGGGTATCGAGCATCAGGTCGTCGAGCTTATCAAAGCTGTCGGGGAGCAGGTCGCTGACGGCTTCCTTCATGCCCGGCATCGCAAGGTAGCAGGCAACCTGCGTTTTGGAATCAGACTCCACAAGACCGTGCTCTGTCGTGATGTTCTTGAAGTTTTCGCTCGGCAGCACAGCCGCCGCAACGGTGAAGAACGGGGTATAGGCGGTGCGCTTTTTACCGTTTACGGTCACTTCTTCGCCGGTGTTGTTCGTCAGCTTAACGGTTGCGACAAGATGGCCGCTCTGACCCTTGAGTTCATCGGCCGTAACCGCCTTGCCGTCCAGCGTATACTCGATGGAAACGCCGACCGGCGCCTGTGCGCTGTTCTTGCCCTGATAATAAATATCGGTTTCGTCCGTCGTCCACTTGAGCGTATTGCCGGACTGTTCCGGCATCACGTCGCTCTTGAGGTTCTGGATATCGGAAAGGCCGCTTTCGTCGGTAACGGAATCAAAACCGTCATCGCTGTGCAGCCAATCGCTGGTGATCTGCTCCTGCACGGAACCGTCTGCGTTCAGGATGAGATAAGAGGTTTCTTTTTTCTCAACGGCAGCATCCGCCGCGAAGGCCGGGGCAGCGCAGCCGAGGAGGAGAAGTGCGGAAATCGTAGCCGCAACGGATTTTGTAAGATACTTACTCATATTGATCGAGATCCTTTCTCTGAATCGATTATGCCTTTTTCTCGGTGATTTCGGGCTTTTTCAGCCAATGGAACGTGGTCTTTCTGAGGATTGGCTCCGTGATGACAAGCAGTGCCGGCAACACAAGCAGGATAACTGCCATACTGATGAGTGCGCCGCGACTGATGAGCTTGCACAGCACGCCGATGAGTTCCATACGGGAGACGAGGGACACGCTGAACGTTGCCGCGAAGAAGGTGAGACCGCTTGTTAAAATACTCTGACTGCACTGTTCAACGGCAATTTGAGCCGCTTCCTTTGCAGTGTGGCCCGCGTTACGCTCTTCACGGAAACGCGTGGTCATGAGGATCGCATAGTCGACCGTTGCACCGAGCTGAATGGTGCCGATAACGATGCTTGTGATAAACGGCAGCGTTGTGCCGGTGAAGTACGGAATACCGAGGTTGATCATGATGGCGCTTTCAATCGCCGCAACGAGCAGCACCGGAACAGAAGCGGAGCGGAACACGATGGCGATGATCACGAACACGACGATGATACTTGTGATGTTGACGTTATTGAAGTCGACATCCGCAACCTCGATCAAATCTTTCGTCATCGCGCCTTCGCCGGTGATGACGCCGTTCGGGTCGTACTTTTTCACAATATCGATCATTTCGGAGAGCTGGTTATTTTGCTCGTCACTGCCGCTCTTATAAGAGGAGTTTGCAAGGATCATCTTGTGGCCGCCGGCCTCGAAGATGTCGCGCACGTCGTCAGGAATAAACATTTCCGGGATCGCGCCGCCGACGAACTTTTCATAGCTCAAAACCTGGTGAATGCCGTCCACGTCGCTCAACTCATCGGAAAGATCGGAGAGATTTTTTTCGGAAAGGGTATCGTCCACAATGATGAAGTGGGACGTTGTCATATCGAAGTCTTCCTTCAAGCGGTTCGTACCCGCAATGCCGGGAAGGTCCTGCGGAAGCGCATCAAAGATCGTGTAGTAAACGGAAGTCTTTGACTGTGCAATGAAGAACGGAATAAAGATTATGATAAACGCAATCAAAATCGGCACACGGTGCTTCACAACGAAGTTCGAGGTACGCTTGAGCTTCGGGATGAACGTGCGGTGCGTGTGCTTTTCAATGGCACGACGGAACGTCATGATAAGGGACGGTAAAACCGTGATGGTGCAGATAACGCCGAGCAGAACACCCTTTGCCATGACGACGCCGATGTCTTCGCCGAGCGTAAGCTGCATGGTGCACATGGCAAGGAAGCCTGCAATCGTTGTAAGGGAGCTGCCGGTAATGGAGGAAAACGTCTTTTTAATAGCCGCCACCATGGCGTCCTCATCGGATGCCGCCGTCAGCTTTTCTTCTTCGTAACGGTGCAGCAGGAAGATGGAGAAGTCCATCGTAACACCAAGCTGCAGGACCGTTGCCAATGCTTCCGTAATGTAGCTGATTTGGCCGAGGAAAATGTTCGTGCCGAAGTTATAGACGATTGGGAACAGCATGCCGAGCATGAAGATAAGCGGCACAATCGTTTCTTTCAGGCTGAGGAACAGAATCAGCAACGAAGCGCCCACAGCGCAAAGGATATACAAGGGCATTTCTTTATTGATGAGGCTCTTGGTATCTTCCAAAATAGCCGACATACCACCGATGAAGCAATCTTTATTCAAGATGTTCTTGATTTGCTTCTGCGCGTTCATCGTTCTGGCATCTGCGCTCGGGGCATCGAACTGAACGATGAGCATCGTTGCGCCGGAATCGTTATAGAAGAACTTCTGAATATCGCTCGGAAGCATTTCCTTCGGCGTCGTCACATCGATAAAATCGCTCGTCCACATGACCTTCTGTACGCCTTCGACCCCTTCAAGATCGCTTTTCAGTTTTAAGGTATCAGGCGTAGACATGTTTTCAACCGTAATCATGGAAACCGATGCCATATTGAAGTCATCCTCCAAATACGTCTCGCCGATCATGGAATCCAGATTTTTCGGCAGGTAGGTCAAAATATCGTAGTTAATGTAGGTGCCGAGCGCACCGAACACCGAGGGGATCAAAAGCAGAACCGCTAAAACAAGAATCAGCTTTCTGCGCTTCACGATCCATCGTGCAAAGTGCTCCATTTAGCACCGCTCCTTTCATTCGGGAACCATCCCGTTTATTTCGTTATGTAGTTTAGTCCAAAAATGACCAATAGTCAATATTAAAAGTGACGAACTGTGTAGGCAAAATAAATTGACTATTAGTCATTTTATTCAAATCTGTACAAAATGTTGTTTTTGGCTTGCTTTTTACGGTGTATCCGCCTTATACTATAAAACAAATGAAGTGATTACACAGTTAGATTTGAATGTTGGGAGGCCACAGCCATGCGCGGCGGTGTTGAACAGAAAAAAGAACAGAAAAAGGAGGGGCTGCTCGAGGCGGCCTATCAGCTTTTCCTTGAAAAGGGCGTTAACAAGACCTCGGTCGATGAGATCGTAAAGAAAGCGAACGTCGCAAAGGGTACGTTTTATCTGTATTTTCACGATAAAACCCAGCTTCTGCAGCAGCTCACATACCGCATTTCTGCGCGTGTTTTGAGTGAGGCCTATGAATATGCGGAAGAGCATAAGACTGGCGTTTTTGTAGAAGACATCATCCTCATGGTCGATTACATCGTGGAATACTTTAAAAGAAGCCGTCTGACACTGCGGCTTTTGGAGCGCAATTTCTCCTGGCCGATGATTGAAAAGCAGCTTGATCTAAGAGAAGACCCGTTGTGGGACAAGCTTGTCACTGCCATTGAGAGCAGCTCGCTCGCCGTGGGCTGCACAGAAGATGTCTTATATAAGCGCGTGTTTTTGGTGGTTGAGCTCATTGGTTCCACTTGCTTTGCCACGATGATTGAAAATAAGCCGGATACAATAGACAATATGAAACCCGTGCTTTACGACATGGTGCGTAAGATGCTTGCGTAATGTAAAGCGTATCGACTTTGCAAAGTTGAGTTGCTTTGTAAAGTCATATTAACTTACACATAAACCTCTCGGGGCTGATTTAAAGCTCGTCCCGGGAATTTTCTATGTTCGATTGAACTTTTTTGCAAGATATAGTAAAATAGAAACCGAAAAACGAGAAGACACAGAACCAACAGAACGGAGATCATTTGAACCTATGGATAAATCGGAAATTCTTGCACTGCGCCGTGCGGTGCTGGAAAAAGACTTTGCACGCATGAATGACCGCCAAAAGCAGGCCGTGTTCACCGTAAACGGCCCGCTGCTCATTTTAGCGGGCGCAGGCAGCGGAAAAACAACGGTGCTCATCAACCGCATCGCGAATATCCTACGCTACGGCGACGCGTACAACAGCACCTATCTGCATGACGATCTCGATGAAAATGATATTGCCGCGTGCAAAGCTTATATTGAAAACGGCACGCCGCTCACAACGGAAACACAGGAGCATTTGAGTGTTTCTGCCTGCGCGCCGTGGCGCATCATGGCTATTACCTTTACAAATAAGGCTGCAGGCGAGCTGAAAGACCGCCTGTGTGCCATGCTGGGCGAGACCGCCAACGACATTTGGGCATCGACGTTCCACTCCACCTGCGCGCGTATTTTGCGCCGTGACGGCGAGCGCATCGGGTATTCCTCGCACTTTACGGTGTACGATACCGACGACCAGCGCCGCTTGATGAAAAACATCTTAAAAGAGCTCGATATTTCGGAAAAAAACATCACGCCAAAATCGATTTTGAACGAGATTTCCCGGGCAAAGGATTCTTTAATCTCGCCTGCTGAGTACGCCCTCACGGTCGGCGACGATTTCAGATTAAAGATTATCTCCCGCGCGTATACAACGTACCAAAAGCGTTTGGAAGACGCCGATGCTATGGACTTTGACGACCTCATCAACAAAATAGTGGAGCTCTTCAAAAAGTGCCCGGACGTTCTGGAATACTACCAGAACCGTTTCCGCTACCTAATGGTTGACGAGTATCAGGACACAAACCATGCGCAGTACACATTTGTGCGCATGCTGGCCGAAAAAAGCGGTAACCTCTGCGTGGTCGGCGACGACGACCAGAGCATCTACAAATTCCGCGGTGCGACGATCGAAAACATTCTAAGCTTTGAAAATACGTTTCAGAATGCGACGGTCATTCGTTTGGAGCAGAATTATCGCTCGACGCAGAACATTTTGGACGCTGCGAACGCCGTCATTGAGCATAACACCGAGCGAAAAGGCAAAACGCTGTGGACGCAGAACGGCACCGGCGCCATGATCCACCTGCACACGGCGGAAAACGAAACGGACGAAGCCGAGCGTATCACGAAGATCATCTTAGACGGCGTTGCTGCGGGGCGGAAATTCTCCGATTACGCTGTTTTGTACCGCATGAACTCACAGTCGCTGACATTTGAACGCAATTTTGCAAAATCCGGCGTACCGCATAGAATTATAGGCGGCACGCGCTTCTACGAGCGCCGTGAGATCCGCGAGATGATCGCATATTTGAGCGTTATCAACAATCCGAGTGATGAAATGCGCCTGCGCCGCATCATCAACACGCCGAAGCGCAGCATTGGCGACCGCTCGGTCGAAGTCGCGGCGCAGATCGGTCAGCAGACGGGTGAGACACTGTTTGAGGTCGTCTCGCACGCGAAAGGCTATCCCGCACTGTCCCGTGCCGCAAACAAAATGACGCTTTTCGCCGCACAGATGCAGGGACTCATCGAGCTCAACAACGACGAAAAAGTCACGCTCGGCGAGCTTTATGACGAGCTTGTGGAGCGCATCGATTACCTGAATTTTCTTAAGACCGACGACCCGGAATCCGCAGAAGACCGCGCCGCGAACGTGCAGGAGCTTGCTTCCAACCTACGCCGTTTTGAGGAGGAAAACCCAGAAGGCACGCTTTCGGATTTTCTCGAAGAAGTTTCGCTCATCACGGACATCGATAATTACGATAATAACGCCGATTCCGTCGTGCTCATGACGGTGCACTCCGCAAAAGGTCTCGAATTCCCGGTGGTGTTCCTGCCGGGCATGGAGGAAAACATTTTCCCGGGCATGGCGAGCGTATATGTACCGTCCGAAGTGGAGGAGGAACGCCGTTTAGCGTATGTTGCCATCACGCGCGCAAAAGAGGAGCTGTACATTTTCCACGCGGAATCCCGCATGATCTTCGGCATGACGAACCGCAACCGCGTTTCACGCTTTGTGGAAGAAATCCCGGAAACGCTCGTCGAGCACACCCGCTCCCGCGATTACAGCGCGCGCCCGGTCTCTATGCCGAACTTCGGCGGCGCGAAGCCGTTCGGGGAAGCACCGAAAACAAAATCTGTTGCGGAAGCCGGCGGATTCACGCCGAAGCCGCGCGTAAAGCCCGCGCCTGCCGGTACATACCGCGTAGGCGATACTGTCCTGCACAAGGCGTTCGGCACGGGTCTCATCGTTTCCGCCACGCCGATGGCGAACGATACGCTGCTCGAAGTCGCGTTTGACAAAGTCGGCACCAAAAAGCTGTTTGCAAACTTCGCAAGACTGACAAAAGTATAAAAAGAGTAAGCCGTGCACCCGTTTTCAAAGTGCACGGCTTATATTATTCAAATGCGGTTCTAATTTTGTCTGCCGCAGCCACAGCCGCAGTCGCTCGCTTTCGGCGGGAAAAATTCGTCGGTCGGGAAATCAATCTTGCGGAACAGCTCGCAGGGATTGTCGCCAGAGGTGACGCATTCCTTATCCGGAATGCAGAAATCAAACGCGGGAATGAGCATCTGCACATTCCGCACAATCTGCACGATGGTAAACAGGCCGATCGTCACGTATACGGTGTTTTTCTGCTCTACCGTTTCAAACGCGCCGCCGTAACGGCTTTCAATGCAGTCCCGGGTCACGCCGCAAGGCTCGCATCTCACGTT